>Ga0194118_10000027_pt1 | contig 270312 bp, 234 predicted proteins | sample TA2MahsurfametaG_2_FD_148662 | JGI IMG/M metagenome (GOLD analysis project Ga0194118, IMG submission 148662) | Freshwater microbial communities from Lake Tanganyika, Tanzania - TA2015013 Mahale N5 surface | ecosystem: Environmental > Aquatic > Freshwater > Lake | place: Tanzania: Lake... | reverse complement strand
CGTTCATTTGGTTAAAACCGCGCGTCCGTTACAAACTTCTCCAAGCATTGCTGCTCGAATCACTCTGTCGCTTCGCACGGCTCTTCCCGCACTCTGTGACTTCTTTCTTCTCTTTTCAAAGAACAGCCGAATCGTTGTGATTGGCGAACGCGGTAGGTAGTCTGTTGGAGTTGAGTTGTCAAACAGAGATTTAGAGATTTTTCAGAAATCATCTAACAACCTGAGATTAAAGGACTTAAAATGAATAGAATTCTCCTTGCAGGGGCCTCAGGACGGTTAGGACAAGAGATCACCTCGGCTGCCTTAGCAAAGAACGCTGCCCTCACTCCATTAAGCCGTGCTGAACTTAAAAACGTGTTGTCACTGCTTGAAGATTTGAAACAAAAATCAAACGAGAAAATTATTATTGTCGATGTTTCTTTACCAGAAGGCACCGAAACGATCGCCGATTCCCTTTTAAGAGCGAAGGATCTCAACCATCTCGCAGCTGTCGTAATTGGCACCACAGGACACTCAAGGGAGCTCACCCAGAAGCTCACAAATGTTTCGCAGGCAACGTCCGTGGTTGTTTCCTCTAATTTTTCGCGTGGAGTTTACCTTACCGAAGAAATGCTGCGCGCCAAAACGAGCTGCGGCAAGTCGGTTGCCGAACTTGCGAGAGAGCTTGGTTTCGACCTCGCGCTTTGGGAATCGCACCACGTTCTAAAGAAAGATGCACCGAGCGGTACCGCAAAGACACTCGCGCAGGCTGCTGGCATTCCAAACGACAGGATTGCATCCACGCGGGTGGGCGCAGTGGTGGGAGAACACACATTATTCCTGAGCCAAGGCGCGGAGGAGCTGCGTCTCACGCACATGGCACACTCACGCAGACTCTTTGCTGATGGGGCGGTGGACTTGTGCGAGAGAGTTTTTAATCATGCTTTGCAAAAGAAACTCTATACAATGTCAGAGGCTCTAAATCAGTTGATGCAGGCGGATTAACTAAACCACGCTGCGCTCAGAAACGCGCTTCAAGCAATGCGTTCAGCGCATCTTCAGGGGTCATAGGGTTGAGCGAGGTGTCGCGATTCCACAGCGGCGAGTCCGTGGGCTGCAATGTCGAAGTCATGTTGGGAATAAGCCCGCTTTGCCAAAACCAATTCAGACGCACAACGGGTTCTGAGAGCAACTCGAATGCAGGTCGTAACTGAACATGACGCTCGGGGAACTGTTCCGGTGGATAGCGTAATTGGAGTTTTTTATATCTCTCTCTGACCACACTTTGCGGTGCCCAGATATCCACTCTCAGCAACGCGGCTGCCGCATCGGGAGAAAGATTCTCAGTGGGCTGTGCGGGGCTCCACTCATGTGAGATCTGCTCACACGGTGTGCGGCCGCGCGGCACCAGTTCGAGCCGTAAGAGTTTGATATCCACAGCAGCTCTGCGGCGTGGCTCAAGTGTTTGATGGCTCATGATGGATCCCCTTCATCGCAAGCATCCTCGTCTGTCTGTGGATCGGAACGCAGAAATTCGAGAACAAAGCGAGCAGCTTGAAGCGCCTCATCACGAGACTGCGCGCAGCACCTCTCGAGCGTTGACACCGCTCGAGATTGAATTTTCTCAAAATTGTCTGACGCGATCTTAAGATCGGAAATAGTTTTGTCGGGCAAAGGAAAGGTTCCTGGCATTTCCACCACTGAAGCAAGCGTCTGTAGCCAATGAGAGTCTAAAATGCTTGGAGCCAATTTGGAGTCAAGAACAACCACGAGCGCTGCTGAGAAAAACCTATGCTCAAAACGAGTTAAACCCCAGCATACCGACTTAAGTGCTGCCGAAGGATCGGCACTCAAAGTCCATTCAAAACTTCTGCCAAGAATACGCTCGCAGAGTGCATTGGCATCACCTTCACGATTCAGTGCTGCGTGAAAAACAAGAGCACCTATCAACGAGAAGAGATCGTCCGGGTGTATTTCCAAGCGTGCATCGACCCAATTCAAACACTCTATTAGAACATCATTCGAATAAACGTGACGACTCACGGAAGCAGGGAGCAGGAATTTCTGAAATCCCGCCAACACAAGCGAGTCCAGAGCAGAGAGCTCAGCAGCAACATCGGCATGCAAAGATTTTCGCCCCCCTAAACGAGCAATGAACTTCTGAAAATCAGCTGCACTCCTGACACACCAACGCGCCAATGCATTCCGAACCGAAGCAATTTCCATCAAAATTGCCTGCCCTTGTTCGGGGTCGGTCTGATGCAGCTTCCTGATTGAGAATTGTTTCACCGCCAAAATTGAGTTGCAGTGCTCCCATTCGTCCATCAACAGACAAAATTCACGCTGCAATATCCGAATAGTTCTAAAAAGCTTCTGTTCATCGGGAAGCGAAGGCTCTGCATTCTCAACGAAGGAGGATACTCCACACACCCGAGCCAGAGAATGACGGCGTGGAAAGGCATCAAACAGACCGCGCTGCGAGAACGAAAGACCCCACTCACTCACACGAAATGAAAATCTTCCCTCTCCAACTTCGAAAGCAAATTGAGCATCAGCGAGACCAAGGAAGTGAACCACAGTTCGAAACTGAAAGTTCCGGTCATTCCGACCCAACCAATAATGCACAACCATATTAAAAGAAGCTTCGAATTCCTTGAGGAACTCCTCAGAAAGATCCTCGGCAGTGAGCGCAGCCTGATTGAAGCATTCGATAAAAGAGCTTTTCCAATGTGCCAGAAAAAACGCGCGCAAGGGCTCACGTGATTCCACCGGTACAGATTCAGCGTGCCCCCGGTATTGCGACAAAAAATCATTGAATTGAGGATGCTGTTCAACGGAAGCGAGACTCTTTGAGAAGGCACTCCAATTGTGACGAAGGCCTTCAAGAAGTCGCTTCTCTGGAGAGGGTCTATCCGCCACTCGTTCACTCCTGCTGCAACGTCCAACTTATGATTCAAAAATTTTCTGAAAATCCTGTTCGATTGCGTCGAGTGCATCGTCGCAATCTTCACCCGCAGCACTGAGTGCAAGAAGCTTTTCATACTCGGCAATAAGTTGCCCAAGCTTGCCGTGATGAACTGAGGATGATGACAATCGCATCAAATGCCGGCGTGCCCGCACCAGAATCGCATTGACTTGCGTGGGAGCGGGCACCCCGCTGCCTTCAGATTCGGCTCCCTGAGGAGAGGGGTCTGCCAACGTTGATTTTGATGGAACAAAAGCAACGGCCGCGGGAGATTTTTCGGCTATCGCTTCGGTATCGGAATCTGTTGCGGGGTTTTCAGGTGACTCATCTGCAAGGGCAACCCAGCCTTTCACCTCTCCCGTTCTACTGTCGAAGATTGCTTCTGCCTGATTTTCAGTTCCAAGCTGCTTGGCCAGGACGTGCACCATCCCGTTTTGATCGTAGGTCAATTGAATTTCGCACTTGCTCCCCGCTGGGCAAGGCTGCTGCAGTTCAAACATGAAAGTGCCAATCAGACGATTTTCGGCGACTGTTTCTCCCTCACCTTGAACAACAATCACCTGCACGGCGATTTGATTGTCGAAAAGAGTATTGAAGAATTCACTGCGCAAAGAGGGCAAGGGTGAGTTGCGATGAATAATAGGTGCGACTCGCAACAGCCCCCGCAGCTCGCGATTGAACTCGTCGAACTTGTCGCCCAATACAAGATGAAGCTGTTCTTCCGATACGGGTCGGAGGAGACCAAATTTGCGCGCCACCTTTTTGAAATTCTCGTCGATACTGCGGCTATCTTCTGCAACACCGACCCCCAAAGAGTGACTGCACACATCGACGAGAATTGTGCTTGGCTCGAGCCCCAAAATGATGGCGGCCTGTATTGAAGCACCCCAACTCACGGCGAGATCCGGCTCAAGCCGCGCATCAACCATGCAGTCAGGGAAGTACTGCTCCAACATTTTACGCACAAGCGCGACGCGTGTGCTACCTCCTACGAGCAGAACCCGAGAAATATTTTTGGTGCGTTTTTTTGCCGCATGTATGGCACGTTCGGTCAGTAGCAAAGTCTTTTCAATGTAAGGTGCGGCCAAGGACTCGAAGACATCTCGATGCAAGAGCAGGTCAATTTGCGCACCGGTGCCATCCAAATTTTCTGCTTTGACCTGAACAGAACCCTGATTCTGAAACTTCTTCTTAGCGTCCTCAGCCAAATGAAGCAGGTATTTGAATGCCGTTGAACCTGGCTTGATGCGTTTGCTCGCCAACTCGGGGCGAACATGTTTGGCCAAATATTCCGCCAAGGCAGTATCAAAATCATCACCGCCGAGCTGAACATCGCCCTCACTTGCGAGGACGTTAAACACGAGCCCCTCGCGCTCAACCACGCTGACGTCGAAAGTGCCACCTCCGAGGTCATAAACCACAAGTGTTTCCTTATCGAGATCACGCACATCCGGCAGCATGCTATAAGCTAGTGCGGCTGCAGTCGGCTCATTCACAATGCGCAGGACTTTGATTCCGGCCGATTCAGCGGCAGCGACCGTAGCTAAACGCGCAGCATCGTCGAAATGCGCTGGCACGGTGACCACGGCCCAGAGTTGCCCGTGAGCGGAAATCTCCTCCGATAAAGTGGGATGTCCTGTCAGATATTTCAGAACAGAAGTGGCAGCCTCTTCTGGTGTGTATTGCTTCCCATTTGAAAGAAAGGTTTGCTGAGCCAACCCCATAAGTCGCTTTGTACTTCGAATAAGTTCACCAAGATTGTCGTGCGCTGCTTCCAGAGCTGGACGGCCGACAAGCTCAGTGGAAGTTTCAGGCATCCAATGCACAACAGAGGGCACCAGCCGGGATTGTTCCTCATAAATAAGCGTTTCCGGCTGTTCACGATGCTCTTTGAAAACAGAAACCACCGAGTTGGTCGTGCCCAAGTCAATACCCACAGCTTTCACACCGGGAGGTGGCAGAACAGAGCGCTGACCGTGAGCTGACACAAGACTGCCTTGTCGTGTACCGTTAGAGCGAGGTCGAAACGGAACAACTGTCATGAAGGCTTCACTCCTGCGGGGATTTGACTTCTCGGCGGTTTGCGCAAATCTCTGTATAGCTGCCGTGAGGTCAGAACACAATGAATCAGCCATCAACCAACCCGAAATCAGCACCACACAGCCACGGAACCGGTCACCAGGTCGATGTGGGTGGTGAGAGTTATACCAGCATGGGTCTCCGCCTGATCATGCCGGGCGATTTAAATGCGGCAGATCGCCTTTTTGGTGGCCGTCTCATGGAATGGGTTGATGAAATTGCCGCTCTCTTCTGCATGACACAGCTCTCACGCAAGCAGATCGTTACGAAGAAAATCTCCGAAGTGATCTTCAATGAGGCCGCCGATCGGCGCGACGTTCTCGAGTTTCTCTGCCGCGTCAAGAATATTGGACGAACCTCTATAACAATTGAATGCCTGGTCATGACGCGTATCTTCTCTGCCCAGGACAAATCAAAGCTCATTGTGGCCTGCGACTTGGTTTTTGTTGCGATAGATGACCAGGGTCGACCAGAGCCACACGGTTTCGCAGGCGAGGGCAAATAAAGTGAAGCTGTTCGTCGTCAGGCATGGACAAACCGACTACAACGCACAACGCCGGTTTCAAGGTCAGGCAGATATTCCTTTGAATGACACAGGCCGCGATCAGGCGCGGCGTGCTGGTCTCGTTCTTCAATCTCTTCTTGACCAGTACTTGACGAGCCAGGACAAAACCTGCTCGGTTGAGTTTGTTTGCAGCGACCTGCTGCGCACACAGCAAACCGCAACCATCGTGCGCGAATCACTTTCACATATAGAACATAGCTTTCATCTCGACGCCCGATTGCGCGAGTTTCACTGCGGCCTGATGGAGAATAACACCTACGCAGAATTCGTTCTCAAAAACCCGGAAATCGCGACAAACTACATGAGCGGCTTCGACACCGACTCCTACAACACAAGATATCCTGGCGAAGGTGGTGAATCGCGTGTGGATGTAATGCGACGTGTTGGCGAAAGTTTGCGTGAAGCAACACAGAGCATTCAAAACCAGGCCGTGTGTATCTGGGTTGCTCACGGTGGAGTGATCGATGTGCTTCTTGAATTGATGCACATTCAACTCCCCAAAGCAGGTTCTGACCGCATCAGTGCCGGCAACGGAGACGTCCTGATGTTCACCCGCTCAAAAGCACCAAAATGTGTTTCGGAGCAAAGTCTGCAACTTGGGCATGAGGGCTATTGGGAGCTCGAGAAGCATTACAAAATTGGCAACACCACGGCCGCACGGGTTGCGCGGTAATCAAGCTTCAGACTCAACTTTTGCGTTTGGTTTGGTGTTCTTGATGAGTTGACCACATGCTGCGGCAATGTCTCGACCCTTAGAAAGCCGAACGGTTACCACGTGTCCTTCACTTTTGAGAACATCGCGAAAAGACCAAATACGAGCCAATTCGGGGCGACGAAAAGCTGCTCCCTCATGCTCATTTAATGGAATGAGATTGATTTTAACGTCGAGCCCCCTGAGAAGTGCAGCTAGGGCTTCTGCGTGCTCTCGTGAGTCGTTCACATTGTTCAGCAACGTGTACTGAATCATGTAAGGACGTTTGTAGCGAAGTGCAAATTCACGCAGAGTTTGAATGACCTGACCAATAGGATGAGCCTTGTTGACTGGCATAACTTTCGAGCGTTCTGCATCGAAAGGCGAATGCAAACTCAACGCCAAACAAGCATTAGATTCAGACAAAAATCGATTGAGCTGCGGTAGAAGACCCACAGAGCTAACTGTAATCTTGTTGTGACTGAAGCTCAGGCCTTTCAAATCGGTGAATATAGAAATTGCTTCAAGAACGTTGTCGAGATTGTCGAGCGGCTCACCCATGCCCATGAAGACTAAGTTGCTGATGCGTGAATACTCCGCAAGCGCTCCACCTTGCTCGCGCCGCCATTGCTCAGCTGCCACGACCTGACCGACGATTTCGGCTGTCGAGAGACTGCGGATGAGCCCCATGCGTCCGGTCTGGCAAAAACGACAACCCTGTGCGCACCCGACTTGAGTCGAAAGACACTGTGTCAAACGCCCACGTTCGGGAATCAAAACGGTTTCAATCTCAAGTCCATCGGCGAGGCTCATAACCAACTTGCTTGAGCCATCCATCGCACTGTTCTCGAAACGAGTGACTCGGAGCGGAAGTTGAAAATCGAAGGACTTACGCAAACGCTCAAGAGACGCTTGATGCACCTCAACGGGGAAGACCGGGGGCCAGGCGGGTTGCCCCGTTCGGCCGTACACACCCTCAAACAGGCGCGCCGCGCGGTGCCCAGCGCTCTTCACGCCGCTACCGAGTACAACGAAGCTTTCCAGATTTTCTCTGGTTATTCCAAGGATATGCGCCGGCATGGCTTGCCTCCACCGTTAACGCCTTATTCAGCAAAGCCCCCTGGGGTCAAGCAACTCTTTGATTCTTTGACATTCATATCCTTTCGAAAGGGAGGGTGCTGCCCTGGCGAAGCGACCCGACGGAAGGTAAAGTTGCCCAAAAGAAATTCAAGGAGCTGTTTCATGTGGCATTTAGGAAGCATGCGTGTGAACGGTCTGTGCGGTGATGCTGGGGCTATGACAACCGGAGAACTCAACCGCGAGCAGGTGATTCGAGCCGGGCTCAACTACGACCGCGTCCAGCTGCACCAAGAGCGCATCCTGGGTGTCATTACCTCAGGTCGCGAAACAACCCTTCCCATTGTTGGAGCCTGTACGACCAGCAACGGTGGAGTGATCCCATGGAAGACTCTCGTTCGTTTTGCAGAGGGAGAGCGCCTGACCAATGCTCAGCGCCGTGCGCGCAGAGCGGCCTTCCAATATTGGTGTCGCCAGCATCTCGGGACATTTATCCCAGCGGCAGGTGCTGCATCTCGATTCATGGCCTCACTGCAACGCTTCCTGCAAGACGTCCATACCCAAGTGCCCGAACTGCACGAATTCTGTAAAAGGATCGCAGAAAAGTCTGGGCAGGGGGAACTGACCGCGCACCGCTCGAAGCGGCTCGATTCGTTGTCTGTGCTTGCTGCACTCCCCTTGCCTGCAGACATCAAGGTAATCCCTCAGTTGCTCATGGACTGGGAGAAAACCGAGGTCTGCGAAGATTTCAACGCAATGGCGAATGCGCTCGAGCTCTATTTTACTGATGGGCGTGAAGTTGAAGTTCAATTCGGTACAGACAATTCAAACGTTTCTGAAAAAAATCAGCGCGACGCTGCTCCGGAAAGTAATCATTGGCGTATCCACTGGGATGCGGGTCTGTTTGGCCGCCGAAGTGCGTCGCACACACCACGTAGCAGCGCTAAAGAAATGCACTGGCTCGAAGCACTTCAAAGCCAACCTCCCAGCGAAGCACGAAACCAAGGCAAGCGCCTGCGGCGCGAGCTCACGGAAAAGGAGCGTCTTGCACTTCGATGTTTTGCGGCTGCACATGTGTTGATTGAGAAATTTTCAGGCCACCCCAAAGCACTTGTACCAACAACCGCCGAGGGTGATTCCTTTCTATTTCTCAAGCTGGTGGAGCAAATATCTCTGCTTCCTAGTGCAGTGAGTGTCTATGTTGCGCCCTTTCAGCAGACAGGGCAATTCAAGGATGAAATTGAGCATGGCCGAGAAAAACTCATTCGCCAGGCTCAAAACGTTTTCGACCTATCGGGAACCTCCTTCGCACCCAACTGGCTTCGCCCAACAACGCACCGCACTGCGAGCGACACCACCGTGCTCGAACAAGGTTTAGAATTGTGCACCCTGCGTTTCAATGAGAACGGGACGCCCGTCATCAACGAAGAAAATACGTACAGCTCGGTGGCTGCGGGGCATGGCGAACTATTGAACCTATTTCCCGACATTGCGGCACAATGGCCGAACATAGAATGCTTGCACGTCCGCAATATCGACAATGTGATTGGGACGCAGGCTGAGCGTCAACAAGAACTGAGCGGTGTGGCGGAAACGTTCAGACTTTTGCGAGACACACTTGAATTTCTGCGTGCCGAGGTTGAGGATTTCTTGCCGCACTGCCGCAGTTCAAACAACAACGATCGCCTCAAGAATCACGATGCTGTTGTCGCTATTCAGTTCCTGACTCAACTCATCCCAAGCACCGCGCAAGGACAGTTGATGCCGAGCTCTCTCATTCAAGAGGCGCATAACCTCGGACTAACTGTAGAGAACATTCAGCAGGTTCTTGGAAATCTTTTCCACTGGCAGCCCCTGCCCGACAATCTTAGCACTTTTGCGAAATGGGACTGGCTCCAGCAACAACTTGCGCGACCTTTGAGTGTCTTTGGAGTGGTGCGCAAAGAGATTGGTGATGTGGGTGGTGGCCCCGTGTTTGCGCAGCTTCCCGACGGAACACACGTTAAGATTTGTCTCGAAATGCCCCACGCATCAAAGGAAGATGCTCAAGAATATTTTGGCAACAAAGGCCGCGCGACACACTTCAACCCGGTGCTCGTGTTTTTCGAACTCAGAACACACCAACGCAGTCATACACAGAACCCGCGCTCCGGCAGAATTGTTCAGCCTGGTCAGCTTTTTGACGAGCATTTTTGGCTACTCGCGCGCAAAGAATTCAGGGGTCGCAAAGTTTGCTACCATGAGACTGTGCTCTACGAATTGATTGGAAATTCGGCGCGCACAAATGTGTTGTTTGTAGAAGTGCCGCGCACATTGTTCAAGCCACACAAAACGCTGCTCGACAGCTTGGGACAGGACAGACGTTCCTATGGATTTGATGAAACTCTTAAAGGCGAAGAGTAAGCATTTCAGTGCGGAGCGTCTTGAACAGGATGCTCCTGCGCACAAAATTATTGCTAATCTCAAACTTCAATTTGAAGCTTTTCTCAGAGACATCGCTGCGCTCGATGAATTTAAAAACGGAAATCCGCTCGAGGGTGTGAAGTGTTTGAGCGGCGATGTGATTCTCGAGGATGAATACGGAGTTCTTGGAAAAAGCCCATATCTTTATCTTCGTATCCCAGGACACCCGGGACTTTTGCTGGAACCTGGTGAAGAAACTGACACACTCATGCTGTTTTCCGCGACTGAAGCGCGCCCTATCCAGCGCCGCTGGAGCGGTGACGTCACGAGTCAGGTGGTGTTTGTGCGCCGCCCGAATCCTCTCGCAGCTTATCTGGTTTTGGAAACAGACACCGTTCGCGATCAAAAAACCAAACAAACCTTTGTCGGCACTCGGCTTTTCGAAACCCTGGTGGAACGATTGATTCTGCAGATCAACGAGCGCAGCCCATAAATTGCAACGCGCTGTCGAATTTGTAGACACTCAAATCGCAGATTTTAAAGAATCATTTCAGTGAATTGATGGTGGCACGTGACGTGCTCAGGGGAAACTCGAAGGGACTCCCTCACAGGAACCCTTTTGGCAAGACGAATGCGCTTGCCAGGGTGGCTCTTCCAATACGCCGTACCCTATGGGCTTCTAAACCTAGAGGTCAGGAAGCTTGCAGGGGAGGTCTCGTCAGCAAGTCCCACCAGTCTCTCGGGGGTTACCTTTTATTCCTACCCCACCCAGGATGCCCCCGAGAGCGATCCCACCTTAAGCCAGCACGAACCAGCGAAGAAACAAAAAGCTCAGATGGATGCGCAGTCGCATTTGCTTTCACAAACTCGAGCGGTTGCTCAGGCAAAAATCGAGATTCAACTGGCTTAAGCCACCACTGTGCAGCAGCTTCAAGTGCAGCAACAGAAACCGTATCTCCCATCCGACGCATAGCTTCGGTCGCCAAAGTAATGAGTTCACGCCCCAGTGTGGCCTCGACCCGTTGAGGTAATTCCTGGGTACACAATAAGCTCCAGGCCTCGGCTCGCGCGGTTGGATCGAGCAGTAATCCTTTCCAGAGAGCAACTCCTGCAAGCAGATGCTCAAAGGGTTGAGCATCAAGATTACGAATCTCCAAAAATCCGCGCAACCGCAACTCGGGGAAGAGGGTTGCCAAATGAAGCTCCCAGTCCTGCAACGATGGCATGACGCCCTTGTATCCATTGTTTAAGTACTGCTCAAAATCGAGTTCACCGTGCAGCGGTTGCTCATCCACAGGCAGACCACGTACCAAGAAAACATTGGCTTTCCGTGCCCACGTTGCATAGTGACAAGCGACATCTTGAGCGCGGGTAATTCCCTCAGGAATTCCAGAACGGGTTTTGTCGGTACATTGCCAAATGCGTTGCCGTTCAGAGGAATAACGCGAGCGATGCCCAGCGAAGTAGAATGAATTCCGAGTCAATGCTTGGATTGCTGGAGTCAGCGCAAAGGTCAGACGAACGGCATCTTCCCAATCCGCGTCGTCGCCCGTGATGTCGATATTGGGCTGCACGGTCGCCGTGTGTCCCATCATATCGGCTCCGCGTCCACCCGGTTCGCTGATAAAGTAACGACGCAAAATCTGATAACGCTCTTTGGGTACCAACAGCGGCATGTCTGCAGGAGCAATGGGATTGGTGCCGTGACTCAGAAAAACAACTTCGCCATCTGCAGCCTGCTCGAGTGCTTTCAAACCAAAAAGCACGTCCTCGACCAGCGCGCAGGAATCACTCTGAGGAGCAGAGGAAAATTCAACCTGGCCTCCGGGTTCCAGGCTGAAATTCGCACCGTTGGGCAACGACAATCCAACCACAACTCCCGTCGCAGGGTCGACCTTTAACTTGGCTCCCTCGACTTGGTCCGAAACACGTTTCAACAACTCACTTGGATGAAACACCGAACCTGGCAACCCGAGCGGGACAAAAGTTTGAGCGTCATACGCAAACATTTCCATTTCGATGCCCACTGGAGCAGAGAATGACGCCTTCGAGCTCTGCGAGAAACCAGAGCGCGTTGAAACGGCAGCAAGCTGGGGTGCACCGCGAATCGGACGCTTCCAAAGCGCGTCGCAGACGTTTCCCTTCGGTTTATCCAAGGCAACCTCCTCGCTCGCTCTGATTTTACCGACCACAATCCCTCCTTTGCCGCCCTTGGGGTATCGACAGTTTGTCTCAAAAAACAAACGAAGCCCCGGGGAGCCACGCTCTCCGGGGTCAACTTAAACAGAAGTGACCGAATGTCCAATCCTTTTCAGCTTTGTCACAGACAAAAAAAAGTCAGGGCTTTACGGGCGGTGTGGAAGTGCCCGAAGAATCTTGGGGAGTCGAGGGCAGAGCTTCCAATTGGAAGGCGAACTCTGAAATTCCGACCTGTCGGAGCACATCCATGATTCCAACAACTGAACTGTAAACAACACCTTTGTCAGCGCTGATCATAGCAACGACTGTCTCACCCTTCTGCCGCGCAGCTGCTCCGGTCGCTTTCAACTCTTCGGCGGTCGTAGGTTTACCATCCAAAAAAAGACCGCCATTGTTCGCAACAAGTATATTAAACGTGCGCTGCAGATTGAGCTTCTCGGCTGTTGCCGCCTGAGGAAGCTGTATTTTCACTCCGCGATTGACAATAAAGCCCGCTGTCACCATGAAGATGACCAACAAAACGAGAACCACATCAACGAAAGGTGTAACGTTAATTTCAGAGATGACGTCATCGTCATTCAAATTCGAACCAACGGCCATGGTGCGCCCCCCGCTCAGCTGTTCTTTTCAGACACAGGATTGTAGCTCAATATGATGCGAGCAACAGTTTCGCTGTTGGCCATCTTTGTTTTTACCGCTCTGGAGAGCACGTTGAATGCAATCACTGCAGGAATGGCCACCATCAAGCCAACTGCAGTCGCAACAAGGGCTTCAGAAATGGAAGCCATGACGACTTCCGGACCCGATGCATTGTTGCTCGAAAGAGCGTTGAACGCCTGAATAATACCAATCACCGTTCCAAATAGACCGATGAACGGTGTGTTGTTCCCGAGAGTCCCCAAGAGGGTAAGACCTTTGTCGAGCTTGGTGCGCGAAGCGATGATTGTTGCATTCATCGTATTTTCCATGGCTTTATGACCATCTTTACTGCGTTCGAGACCAACAGCAGCAACATTTGCCTCAAGCATCTGATGTCCTGCGCACCAGGCTGCCGTCTTCTCAACCGAGTCAGCTGAGTTCAGGCGCTCGGTTAGCTCTTTAACGAAGGTTCCATAGTCGCCACGAAGTTTGAAGAAAAACAAAGCGCGCTCGATAATCACAGAGAAACTGAGAATGCTGCAGGCAACCAGAACGTACATCACCCACTCAGCTCCGAGCAGTGCGAATTTCAAAAACTGTGAGGTAATTCCCATAGCCAGTGACTCCTTTCAGTTTGCATCTTTGTGAAATTCGAGATCCTGATAGATTTGCGCGAGGATTTGATCGGCATTGACGAGCATAGGCAACCCGGTGGCTGTTTCTGCATCAACAACGTAATCTTTCTTTCTCATCCCGCACAGAACAGAACTCAGCCCAGGTTGCCACATGAGTGTGGACAGCACGAGTTGCGACAATGAGGCATCTTCGTATCCGGGAATCGTGATGTATTCCTTCGCAAGGCGCTCCATATCGCGCGACAATCGCGTCCAGTTCTGAAGACCTTTGCGCTGCGCATCATCAGCAACAGTAGAGGCATCAACCGTTGGACGAGTGAGGCGGATAAGCCCACCATCGTGCATGGCATTGAAGGGGCGATTCGCAAGAACACCAATCCCGTTCTTGCGCGCAAGAGTCAGTGTGTTGTCTTCGTCGTCGGCTGATTCAATGGCAACCGGATTCACCTCAATCCAGTTTAACGGGCATTGCACCACGCGGAATGAGTTTTGTGCACTGACCCGCTGCGCGCAATCGATGAGAAGTTGCAACGAAACGGCAGCAGGATCGTCGCTGGTGGAACCAAGCGTGTTCGAACTTACGCCGTAAGCGCGCAGGTGACCCGCAGCGACTGACTTCTCCAAAGCTAAGAAACACTTTTGAAGCTGCGCATAAAAATCTGAGCGTGCTTTTTCGAGCGGAATATTATTGTGTTCGTAGGCTTTAAGCATGTACTCGGGGTTGTGCACGAGGAAAACATCGAGGCACTGCACACCGAGACGCGCTCGAGAGCGCTCAAGTTGGTCGATGATAAACTCAGGGTCGAGACAGTACCAAAGATCAGATCCGAATTTGAACACAGAATCAAATGGCCGCCCTTCTCGCTCGCGCTGCTGCACAAGTTCAAGGGTGTTGCCCTGTGCATAGCCAGCCTTCGACACAAGCACGACATTGTCGCGCGCAAGGGTCTGGTTGGACACGAGCGCTGCAAGGGTCTGCCCAATGAGCAGTTCACTTTGGCCGTTGCCATAGTTGGTACTGGTGTCGATCAGGTTTACCCCCCTGAGCAGCGCGTACTCGAGTGCCTCGCGACACTCCGGGTGACCCAGGCCTGGTGAAAAACCTATTCTATAAGTTCCGAAACCGACCAGACTAACTAGAGGTCCGCCTTCGTAAAGCGGACGCCTGCGCTCGTGAAAAACACCCTGCCGCCGTTCCCCTAAACGGGACGTTGATTCAGCGGTCGCAAAACCGGTCAAATTCATTTTTGAAACATCCTTCTGCGGTTGCGTTATTGAACCCATGGTCCGGGTCTCAGCCCCAAGAGCGGCGAAACCCGAGTCGCACGATACGCGGGATAAAGTGCACTCACAAAGCTCAGCCCAAGTGCCACTGCAATTGCGACGAAAACCAACGGGAGGTCATACTCGACTGGAATTTTTTCAAGGAAATAGAAGGCTTTTAAGTCGCCAATGTCTACTCCCGAGAAGATTCTCAGGACGATGAGCCCCAAGCCGACGCCCACAATAGCCCCCACAAGCCCGAGAGTCACGCCTTGTGCCACAAAAATCCGGACAATAAATCCGCGCGTCGCTCCGGTGCTGCGCAAAATGGAAATTTGCTTCGCCCTGTCCAGAACACCCAAGCTCAGAGTCACGATAATGTTGAAACTCGCTACGAGCGCGATGATCAGCACAATAAGCTTTATGGCCAAACCATCCCGGTCAATTTGCTGGAACAATCGCCGGTCAATTTCCTGCCAGGCCATAACTGTGTAGGGCATCGTGCCCTGCAGACGCTGCGCCAAGGAAAGAGCTTGGTTCGGGTCTTTTACCTTGATTTCGAGGCCGGTTGCCCAACCACGTGCGCCGAACAGGTTCACGCCATCGTGAAAATTGAGAAACGCGATGCTGTCATCGTATTGTGCAAGGCCGACGCTCATAAGCCCTGCAACCCTAAACTCCTGGTAGCGGGAGGGATTGGCCGATTCACTCGCATTTGAGCTAGAAATGAGCGTTATAACATCGCCCACCTTGACGTTGAGCCGCAACAGCAGCCCCTTGCCAAGAACGAGCGAGGGCAAGCTTCTCTCATTATAAGACTGAGCGAGAGGATCGGGTCGACCGCCGGGTTCAAAATCTGGACCAAGTTCCTCTTCCTTCGCCCCAAGAGCCGAGACCCCAAGGGCATCTAGTGCACTTCTGGGCTCCATAAATCGCCTAATCTCTGCAGCACTCGAAGCGTCTGGCCCCTCAATGCCACGAATAATGGCTGTTGCTGTTTGTTGTCCTGAACTGAGTAGCACTTCCGAGTATTGAAACAGGCTGACCCGGTCGATGAGATCGGCATGCTTTTGCCGAAGCTGCGCCGCAGCTTCGCGTGCATCCGGAATGCCTCGGCTACGAGAGAAAACGACCACGTTGGGATTGGCTGCAAGAAGAATGCTTTTGAGTTCGTTTTGAAAAGAATTGAACACCGTAACGACGACCAGAAATGCAGCAACACCAAGTGCAACGCCTGCAACTGAAACAGTCGCTGAAAAGGACGGAACACGCGAGTTCTTACGGCGCATAAACTGCGACGCGATGCGAAAACAGAGGCGTAACTGGATGAACATCGAGAACATGCTCCGCTGAGACCCGAAAACCTTACCCCAATCAGCTTGTTATTGTCACCCTCTCGTGCTTCACTTTGAGGGCGATGTGTATCAGCTCTTCCCCTTGACAGCGCAAAGTTCCGGTACAGATTGAGGCAGCAAGGGAGCCTGTCTGTTTCACTTCCGGAGGAAGACCGCCATGCAGAATCTCACCGAGCGCTCACAGAGTGTTCTCACTCAGGCCTATAGCTTGGCCACTTCAAATCAAAACCCTGAGATCACACCGGCGCATTTCCTACTTTGTGCGATGGACGCGAATGAAGAAATTGTCGGAATGTTGTTCAAAGACAATCTGCCTGCAAGACAAAATCTTCACAGCGATCTGAAGGCAGCGGTTGCAGCACTGCCCCGCATCACGTCGGGTCAAACAGAGCCAGCAATTGGTACATTCTTCACTCAGTTTGTAGAAGAGGCCGATAAATTCCGCAAAGAGCTGCGCGACGAATATCTTTCACTCGAACATTTTTTTCTGGCGGGCAAGTCGAGCAAACAAGTTTCCGTTGCGAAGGCATTTCAGAAGGCGGGTGTCGATGCAGATACTCTGCGCTCCACACTCCAAAAGGTGAGAGGTTCCAACCGCGTGACAGATGCAAATCCCGAAGCCAAGCTCGGCGTACTCGAAAAATACGGACGCGAGCTCACCAAATTGGCACGAGAAAATAAGCTTGATCCGGTTGTCGGCCGCGACCAAGAAGTGAGACGAGTGATTCAAATTCTCTCACGGCGAACGAAGAACAATCCCGTGCTGATTGGTGAGCCTGGCGTCGGTAAAACCGCTATTGCAGAGGGGCTCGCGCAACGCATTGTGCGTGGCGATGTCCCAGAAACGCTTAAGAACAGAACCCTTGTTGCACTCGATGTGGCTGCCTTGATCGCAGGCGCGAAATTCCGTGGCGAATTCGAGGAACGCCTAAAAGCTGTTCTAAAAACAGTTCAAGATTCGGCAGGCCAAATCATTCTTTTCATCGATGAAATCCATACAATTGTTAAAGCGGGCGGCTCTGAAGGTGCTATGGATGCGGGCAACATGCTCAAGCCTGCGCTTGCTCGGGGAGAACTCCGTTGCATCGGTGCAACAACCCTCGATGAGTACAAACTGATTGAAAAAGATCCGGCGCTTGAGCGTCGCTTTCAGCCTGTTCTCGTTGCCCCCCCCTCGGTTGAAGATACCGTTACTATCCTGCGTGGACTCAAAGAACGATACGAAATTCACCATGGTGTGCGTATCCTTGATAATGCTCTGGTTTCAGCAGCAACGCTTTCCGATCGCTACATCCAAGATCGCTTCTTGCCCGACAAAGCCATCGACTTGATCGATGAAGCTGCAAGCCGCCTGAAGATTCAGCTCGACAGTGTGCCTGAAGCCGTCGACACAACCGAGCGAAAAATATCTCAACTCAAAATTGAGCTTGCAGCATTGGCCAAAGAAACGGACAAACGCTCGATTCAGCAACGCGAAGCCATCGAAAAGCAAGTCAAAGAACTGGAAGAACAGGCAACCCGAATGCGTGCGCGCTGGAATATGGCAAAGAGCAATGTGAACCAGGTCAACACTCTCAAGAGGCAGATCGAGCAGCTCCGTCTGCAGATGGAGACCCTCGAGCGCAAAGCTGAATATGCGCGGGCATCTGAAATCAAGTTCGGAGAACTTCCGACACTTGAGAAGAAGCTTGAGGAGCTCACCAAGCCCGCAGCTGGCGCTGAGAAAAAGCAAGCGACGAGCAAGGCCTTGCCGGGTGAAGCTGATGACACTGCAATCACACTCAAAGAAGAAGTCGACAGCGAGGACATTGCAGCTGTCGTGAGCCATTGGACTGGAATTCCGGTGAGTAAATTGTTCTCAGCAGAGCGAGAAAGATTGCTTCACATTGAAGATGACCTTCGAAAAAGTGTGGTTGGTCAAGACCACGCCCTGCGTGCAGTTGCTAATGCCATACGACTCTCGCGCAGTGGTCTCAAAGATGCCAACCGACCGATGGGCTCATTCCTGTTCCTGGGTCCCACTGGAGTCGGAAAAACAGAGACAGCAAAGACTTTGGCGCGCAATCTTTTCGACTCCGAGAAGTCTGTTATCCGAATCGATATGTCGGAGTTCATGGAAGAGCACACCGTCGCTCGGCTCATTGGCGCTCCTCCTGGCTATGTGGGATTCGAAGAGGGTGGACAGCTGACCGAGGCCGTCCGGCGTAAACCTTATTCTATTGTGCTCTTTGACGAGATAGAAAAAGCTCATCCCAAAGTTCTGAACATCCTCCTGCAGATGCTCGACGACGGTCGCTTGACCGACAGTCACGGACGCACGGTCAATTTTCAGAACTGTGTCATCATCATGACAAGCAACATCGGCGCACTCGAAATCCTCCAGCAGGGTGCACAGATGCCCTACGAGCAACTGAAAAAGATACTTATGGGAGAGTTGCTGAAGTACCTCCGCCCGGAGCTTATCAACCGCATCGATGAAGTGGTTGTTTACCATGCTCTCAGTGAGGATGTGATCCGTGACATTGTTCGCATCCAACTCAAAGGTCTCGAACGCAAACTTCAAGCACAAAACCTCAAAATAGAATACAACGAAGAAGTTGTGATTCAGTTGGCCAAAGCAGGCTGGGATCCTCAGTTTGGCGCGCGACCGCTGCGCCGTGCAATTCAAGAGTTGCTTGAGGTTCCACTGAGTCTGGCTATCCTGGAGAGTCGCTTCGTTGAGGGGCAAACGATCAAAGTTGAGAAAATCAACGCGGAGGGAGCTTTTGAGTTCAAACCTAAACAATAATTGGCACTCTGCGACCACATATTTGGGTCTCGCTCTGCTCGCCTGTGCATGCAGCGCGGCGCAAGAGGGCTCCACCTCGGGAGAGATTTGCTCATTGACGCTCAGACCTTCGGACGAGAGCCCAGCAACAACAGATCAAAAACAACTCGTATACTCCGGGACGCTGCCCGAAGCGTGTTTAAAGAAAACGAGCGAATCTTCGGGTCGAGCTCTTGTCAAACTGGCGGCTCAGGTATCATCGCCCAGCGAGCAAGTCGCACTTGACGAATTGAAAGCTGGCCAACGTGCGCTCAAATTCGATGCCAGCACAGACAATCTCAAACGTGGCACTTTTGAGAAGAGCTTTGACAGCACTCTCCTGCCGGAATGGTCTCTCCCCTGGAACGACCGTCCATCGGCAATCACGCTTTCCATGAGAGTTCCCACCTCAGCCTCGTCTGAGACTGTGCCGGACTCCATCTCGGTGGAGTTGCGCTTCTGATGCTCCCTGTGAAACTCGTTGACGTGGTGAAGACCTTTACGCTCCCCGCAGAGACTCAAGAACAAACGGTGATCGATGGGGTTTCGCTGGAAATTACGGCCTCCGACTCTGTTGCCTTTATGGGGCCAAGTGGGAGCGGCAAAAGCACGCTGCTGAATTTGATTGCGGGACTTGAGCAACCGTCATCAGGACAAATTTTCTTGGGAAAAGATGAACTCTCAGGGCTTGCAGCGCGCGAGCGGGAACGACTTCGCCTTCAATCTCTCTCGTACGTTTTCCAATTTTTCCATCTGCTTCCAACACTCACAACACTCGAAAATTGTGCTCTTGTTGCAATTGAGCAAGGCCAGCGTGGTATCGATGAGATCATCGATGAAACACACACCACACTCAAGCTTCTCGGCCTCGAGGGTGCGGCTCACAAACGCCCAGGTCAGTTGAGTGGAGGAATGCAGGCGCGTGCGGCCTTGGCACGTGCGCTCGTTTCGCGTCCAAAGATTATCCTCGCAGATGAACCAACGGGGAACCTTGATTCCAAGTCAGGTGAGGCTGTGCTTGACCTCCTTTTTGAACAGCAGCGCGAACGCCGATTCACGCTCCTGCTTGTTACACACGATGAATCAGCAGCGCGCAGGGCGCAGCGGACTGTCAGGCTCCGCGACGGACGCTTACTCTCATGAAACTCATTTTGTGGCATGCGCTTTTTACGCGGGTTCTGTTTGAACAAAAGAAATTATTTGCGACCGCGATTCTAACGGTTTCGCTCGGCGTGGCGCTCGCTCTGGGGATTCGCTTGGGCACCCAAAGTGCGCTGAACTCACTCGAACAATCGGTGAGCCAGGCCTACCCTGCGGGCTGGTCGGACCCCTTCAGCGCAACAACCTCTGAAGCAAAACTCTTCCTGAAAGACTCGGCATTGCGCTTCGATGGACAGCTTTTCACAATCCTAGAAGCTCAAATCATTGCCGATGAAAAGGGCACGACTGCAGAGCGAACATTGCAAGTCCAGGTCTTTTGGGGAGGAGATACCCAAACAGCTCCACCCGCATTGCAATCCGATACATCGTCAGTTGCTTCAAAATCCGAAACTCAAGGAATGAATCCTGAACCTATTACCCTTGGGATCAGCAGCGCATGTCGTAGAGAATTTCCAGAAAAAAGCGCACTGCTGCTCGCGGGACAGAAGGTCGATGTCTCATTTCAGGTGCTTGAGTCGGGCATAATAAGCACATCTTGTCGCCATTTGAGCGCTGGAGTGCAATCCTTTGCGACAGCAGAGCTCAGTCGACTGGTGAATACAGCCCCTCTCTCTGTAGTGTTTCCGAACTCTCAACCCGCGCAGCTAAAGCTACTCGATGAATTCAAACAACTTGCGGTCCAGGTTCCGGGACTCGAGATCGCATCCAACCAAAACCGACTTGCGCGCCTTGAAGAAGTCACGGTGAGCTTCCGAACCAATTTGCAGCTTATGGGTTTCATCGCGCTGTTCATTGGATTTGCGATCGTTCACCATGTTTTTTCACTTCTTGTTGCGCGGCAGTCAAGGTCACTTGCGGTGCTCAGTGCTCTAGGAGTTGCCCAAAGCCGCCAGATGCAAGTTTTGTTTTTTCTCGCCGCTTTTCTTGGTTTAGCAGCCAGTCTACTCGGTATTTTTACTGGTCTTGCCGCAGGCGCATTTCTCTCCAACGTAACTTCGTCCACCATAAAGAATCTCTATGATAATTTCGTTGACGCGAGCACGTTGTATTGGACAGCAGCAGACCTCACTTACGGCTTTCTTCTGGGCTTCTCCGCATGCCTTTTAGGTGCGTTGCATCCGATTCTGAAACTCAAGCGACTTCCTGTTGCACAGGTGATGCGTGAGGGGAGTTTTGAGAGTCATGAGTCGGGTCTTACGCCAAAACAGAGTTTAACACTCGCAGCTGTGCTGCTTTGTATCAGCCTATTGTGCCTTGCGTGGCCTTTGGTTTGGAATAGAATTCCAATCACAGCATTGATTGCCTGTCTGGGCTTTCTCGTCATAGCAGCGCTTCTAGCACAACAGTTTGGATATCTCCTTTATTCGAAATTGAATCTCGACTTTTGGCGAAGCAGATGGTCAACACAGCTGCGCATTTTCTTCGCCCCACAAGCAGCCGTTGTTTTACAAGTTCTAACACTCACCTTCACACTCACTTTTGGCGTCAAGGGTATGGCCGAGAGCTTCCGAGAAACGCTTGCTGACTGGTCGCAAAATACGTTGAAGGCTGATCTTTGGATGAGAACTGTGGGAGGTGCCGGTGCACCTCTACCGACCGAGGTCATTCGACATCTTGAAAACGCTTCACCATCTGTAGTCAAAGCAGTAGACCGTTTAAGCATTGGCACAGCAGAGTTGTCACTTCACCCGGAGAAACCCGAAAAACCGGTGTTGTTGGCTGCGGCACGCTTTCAGGAACAAGCTAAAGTCACTCCCATGAAAATTCTCGAGCCTGCAAATCAAACCACAGATGCACAATCCAAGACAGCTGCAAAAATTTTCGAAACTGCACAAAACTGCGCAGCAACACGAGATGACCCATGTCCAGCGTATATCTCCGAGCCTGTGGTGGTGCACTTTGATCTGAGCGCACCTCTCAACACGGTCTTGTGTCCGACATTCCGATCACAGCAGTTGTGTGTGCGTGTCGTCTCGGTCTACCAAGACTTTGGAAGTGACCAAGGTGTCATTCTGACCGACGAGGTGGTCTTTCAGAGACGACTTGAAAATCATCCGCAGCCATCGTTTAGTAATGTTTACCTGAACGATGCGAGCTCTCCTGCCTCAATGAATTTTACAAAAGAGCTGCGGCGGATTGCGGACACTTCTGAAGGTACATTGTCGTTCGAGACCCTTGCAGATCTTCGAGCACGTATCCTCCAAACTTTCGATAACACTTTTCGCGTAACTGATGCACTATACGTGCTGTGTGGCATCATTGCGATTGTGGCGACGGTCAGTTGCCTGAACCTACAAATCAGACTGCGCAGTCGAGAATGGAGTCTGCAGTGGGCACTGGGAATCGACTCTCAAACCCTTCTTCACAGATTTTCAGTTTGGTCTGCAATCATGGCGATGCTCTCGGCTGTTGTCTCGCTTTTGGGCGGATGGGTGCTTTCTGCCATCTTGGTTTACGCCGTAAACTATTATTCGTTCGGCTACTCACTCACGCTGGCCATCCCCTGGACATTGCCGGTGACGGTTGTTCTTGTAGCCACACTCAGTGGCTATATCAGTGGGCGTCTGCAGACAAAAAGTCTCTCTGAAAACACGACTCTCAGTTCCCTTGCCCGGGAGTAGGACTTCTCTATGGAACTTCCTCAGTTGGATTTGTACAACAGCATTGCCATGCAGCATCTGCACGGAGCACACTCACCCACATCGCTTGAGTGGTGGTATTTCACCGGACACGTCTGGAAAACAAGCCCAGATCAGACATGCGATTCAAATGCAGATGTGCTCAATCTGCACAACAGAAGAATGCCCGACTTTGCGCTTCAATCGACTTTCTTTCTTGCCGACGAGGGCAAGCCCAAAGGACTTCTTGCACACGCGGCCGAAGCTAATCTGGAAAAGAAACAGCATCGCTCTTCTGAACGTGCTGTTGGATTTGCAGAAAATGCACTGGCGCACCCATTGGGCTATGCATATCCTGGTCTTCTTAATTTAAGTTTGGGGCATTGGCGACTCAACCAAATGGGTCACTCACAAGGACACCTGATCTGGGATCTCCGCTTTGATGTCCGAGGAACTGAATATCTCTTGAATCTGAAGGTTCCAAAAAATGAGTTGTGGTTCCACGGCAGGCGCGGCATTCTCAAAAAAACTTCAGACACGGCGAATTTCTACTATTCAAACCCTTTAATTATTGCGAGCGGGCAACGCATTGAACGCTTGGCTACCGGCCAGGCAAAGGTTGAACCTGTTTGTGGCCAGCTTTGGTTTGACCATGAAATTCACGTGAAGAAGGTGATGGAAGTGGGTTGGCGGTGGTTTGGTCTGACCTTCAAGAACGGCGATGCACTGATGCTGTATCAGATTTCCCAAAAGGGGGTGTTTGCCGAGGCGCAGGGAGAACTCTGGGATGGAAAGTTAAAAACATCCGTTAGGCTTCAGAATGTAAAGGTGGTGCCCGAGAGCGTCACCTGCCTCAGCTCCAAGCGTTGTTATCCACAGGCCTTCCGCATCACGTTTGCTGATTCGCGCAACGGAAAAGAAAGCATCGTTACAACCAAAGCCTGGTTTGCTGAACAGGAGATGGGCAGCCACTCAGGCGGGCTCGCACGGCCCTACTGGGAAGGGGGTGTTCAAGCTTTCTGGAAACGGGCCTCTTTAACGGATAAAAACTCAACACAACCTATTGAAGGTATTGGATATACCGAACTCGTTCCTCAAGAACCCGGCAAATAATTCCGATAGACAAGGGTTGGGTGTGGAGGATGAGAACATGCGTCATGGCACACGTGCGTTATGGCATCTCAATTGCGGTATTTTTTCGAGCCTTGCCATCATCGCGACTTCGACGTCATGCAGCAACGAGATGTCGAGCTCCTATAGTGGATCAGCCAGCCCAACGCCCATGGGTGCGAAGGTACTTGCCGCGGAATTCCCAGCATGCGCAGATCCCGTGCGCCCCCTTCGGGTCGCCTTTGTGATCGACAACACAGGCTCAAATGCTGCAACGCCAGGTGAAGTGCAAAAAGGTCCAAACTTCATTGGAACAGATCCTGTGAAAAGCTTCGTCAACGCAAAGTTTCTTCTCAAAGATACGGATTTGGCTCCACTCGCACCTGAAACTGAGTACACAGACCGACAAATCGCAGTTTACAAAGCGATTCTCAAACTCCAACGCGCTGCTGCAGACGCACGTGCAAAGAAGCCAAGTTTTGCAGGCATCGACGTGGGTGTTGCGCACTTCCCCTATGCGCCACCAGGCCTGCCCTCGGTGCTCAAAGAACTCACTGAAGAGGAGAAACAGAGAGCTGCCGTAAGCGAAGAAGACCTCGCAAAAGCGGTCTTCCACAATGGTGCCAGCAAGGGTCTCTCAGACAAAATGACCGACGTTTCAAAAATAGCGTTTTCTGACAGCTGGCGAAATCAAATTTGGAAAATGCTTGAATTCACCCACTACTCACGCGGCATGACACCTTACGTGACAGCTTTCAATGCAGCGAAGGAACTTTTGGTCGCTGCAAAGAAAGACGCGAACGATACCCGCCAAGGGCTGATGATCTTTGTGACCGATGGTTTACCAACCGATCGCAAACCGAGCGAGATTGTCGCGGGTCGTGCAGCTGTCGGTAAAGACAATCGTGTTGCGCTGATGTCGATTTACCAAGCTGAAGCAAACGATGACGAGCAAAACAAAGACTCAAAGGCCTCTCTCAAGAACGCTTACACCACGCTGGGATGGGGTACGGAGGAGCATGCAAGCTTCGATTCTTACTGGGGTGCTCTGCGCAAAGTTCCACAGTCGGGTGACGTGCGCGACGACTATTTCCAAGTCAAAGTCACTGATTTCCAAAAGAGCTTAGACCAGCTTCTCGACCGTTATTTAAAATGTGGTACGGCAAAATCGAGCAGCAATAGTGAAAGCAAAAGCAAGTAAGCTCTCCGGGATTGGTTCTCAACGCCTCAGCGGTGTTAAGCTCTGAGGCAGCTGCTGCGCCGCTGGAGAGTCTCCAGACTCCGAGCCCCCACTTGAGCTCCCTTTTCTCGGCGCAGAATTCTCACCGACCGCAGCGCCGCGCACGAGCGCTGGATTAGGTGCTTCTTCGGGTTTATTGACCTTTTCAAGGTAAATAGGAACCACAACCTCCCGGGTCTGACCCGGCTCGAGCAACAACGATTGGCGGGTTTTCACGCGATCTGCGAGAGGGTCACCCAGGAAATAGGTGAGGTCGTAACTCCCGGCAGGCACGTAAACCTCTTCTGGCTTGTGAAACAACAAATCAAGTGAGCGCCCAAATACATTCGAGCCACGGCTTTCAATGCGGACAAGATCGGTTCTGAAACGACCCTGAGCCTGTCGGACATCCCACTTGATTTTAACGCGTGCGAGAGGCTCACCCGCCAAAGCCTCGCTGCGGCGCTGAAGATTACGTTTGATTCCACGCAGCCCTTCAACACCGTACTCGTATGTTCCTTCCAACAAAATGAAAGGTAACTTGGGTTCGACAGTCATAAGGGCATAGGGCTTCTGCTCGCGGTGAATAGTAATGCCCGGAGGATTACGGCATGACTTAAAACTCTCGGGGCAAGGTGGCACATCAACCCGTGCAGCAAAGGTTTTCACCACGGTACGCTGCCCCGCCTCAACCAAGAATTCGTCTTGGACTTCTGAACCCTCAATACTGACTGTATAGCTGCCCGGGAAAACCAAATAATCATTGTCCATGTTGAGCAAAGCGCCCGTATCAAGATACACGAAGACCGGCTGCCCACCGGCCCGCAAGCGCTCCTCCATGGGAAAGTTCTTGGGCATATCTACACGAAGAACACCCACTGAAATTTCGGTGAGAGCCCCCCGCTCGATCGATAATTTGCGGCGCGTACCGTTGACTTCGAGAGAGTAGTCGCCCGGAAGTAGCCATGTGCTTCCGTTGGCTGACGTGCCGACCACAGAACTTTCAGACTTTGACTCTTTCTCTTCTGGAGTCAGATAAAAGCGCGCATGATTCTCGGGGAACGTAGAAACGACAGTGACCGGGTAGAGGTCGAGAAGAATCTTTTCGCTGTTCTCGCCGTGGTTTTCGATTTTGAAGAGACGCCCGCCAATACGAAATTCGGTTGTGCCCGGCAAGATGTCGAACTCACGTCGATTGCGCCACTCATTGCGCTGACCATCGAGTGGGTCAAGACACAGAGTGTGGACAGTTGCGGCGGGCACTACGGGCGCTGCCGGCGCAGACTGAACAGCGCCACTCTCGACGTTTTTGCTCTGCTCCGCACTGGTAGCTGCAGGCGTAGTTCCAGAATCAGCAGGTACAGCTGGAACAGGACTCGCCTGAACCTCCGGAGGAACGCTGGCAGCCTCAGTGGCCGCAGAGCCCGGGGGAGAACTCTCGGAAATCTGGTTGACTCTCTCGCCATGCAAAATCAACGAAAGCCGCCGTACCGGAATTTTTGTAGGCTTGTCGCGCGTCTGTTTGAAGGAGTAGCCAGAGCACTCATTTGCAACGAGATACTCGCCGGGTTCGAGAGGTACCGACTCACCACCACGGATCAGGCCAACCGGACTCATCACCCTCTGCCCTGATTTTCCAATTTGACGGTAGACAACGAGCTCAACGTCAGCAGGCGCGTCGAGAACCAACGGTTGCTTACGGGTCAAGGAGATGAGCGTGCAACCGGAAAGAATCGCAGTTGCCAAAAGAACTGTGATGGATTGCAGCATGCCTCAGCCTTGTGTTTTCGAATTCAAGGCTTACAGGATAACAAATTCTCCATCGAGAAGTAAGGCTGGGGCAAACTTTTGAGACGCCGCAAAGTCCCCACCAGTTCAACCTTTGAACGGCCGCTGCAGCCCGTTTTTTGAGCAATTTGTTCAGTTCCAACCAAAATCCGACCCGTATCATCTTCGACCACGAGGTACGATTCGGCAAGTCCAACTCCACTGACGGTTCCTTGAATTTGAACCTTTGAACCAATGTATTCGTCTGGATTCAAGCTCAAAACTTTAATTTTGATGGGAGCCCTCGACTGCGGCACGCAGGACACCAGCACCCCTGAGACCAGCACCCCAACAACGAGCGCTGTGAGCTTGAAAATCAGGAAATTCCCCCTTTCCTCATGCTTAGTGCGCATTTTGTTCATTGAACTGCTCCCTTCTGAAAACCGCTTGTACAAGGAGATTCACATCCACAATGGGCCGAACCACATTTGAATTCTTTGAAATGGCTCGCACGATTTTGAATTCATCGCTCAGATAGTCCTGAGCCACGGAATCGATTTCGTCTTCAAGCAACCACACGAACTCGGTGAGTTCATCGACAATCAAAGCAAAGCTCTGCTCTTCGGGTGAGGACACCAAACAGCGCGTGCTCGCAGTCAAGCCAGCACGTTCAAAACCAAGCATGCGCCGCAGGTTGATGACAGGCATGATTTCACCGCGCAGGGCAATTACGCCCTCAATTTCCTGCGTGGCACGAGGAAGATATGAAATGGGCGGTGGCATGATAATCTCGCGAACATCATCTACTGCAATCAACATCTCTTGCTTATCAGCTCGAAAAACCAAGAATTGTTTTCCAGCATAGACAGGCGCTGGCTCTTCGTGCGCAACCGAGGCCAATTTTGCTTCTAACTGTTTACGCAGTTCTTCGAGCATGAACACCTCGCTGAATTGCATCTACACCCATCACATCTGCAACATCGATGACAAGTGCAACGCGACCATCACCCAGAACACAACCACCAGCGAAGCCACTCTGATGCCCCAAAAGCTGACCGAGCGGCTTGATGACAATTTCCTGCTGCCCCGCCAGACGATCGACCACCATACCGAGCCGCTCCGAGCCTATTCCAAGCACAACAAACACGAGGCGCTCACGCCGGCGACTGAGTGTTGGTGTCGGCGAAGGTGACTTGTACCAGAAATTTGAATCAATCTGATTGAGCCCAAGAACATCAGAGAAGCGGACAAGAGGAATGACTTCGTCACGCAATTTGACAAACTGAGCCTGTCCCATCTGCTGAATCTGATCGCGCGAAATACCAATGCTCTCGATCACGTTGACGAGTGGCACTGCGAAACATTCTCCAGCGACTTCAACCATTAAACCTGGAACGATAGCCAAAGTAATTGGGAGCTTGATTGTGATCTTCGTTCCTTCGCCCATATTCGAGTCCAGATCAACGACACCCTTAAGCTTCTGAATGTTCTTTCTAACCACGTCCATCCCGACACCTCGGCCAGAGATGTTGGTCACTTTTGCAGCTGTGGAAAAACCTGGCTCGAAAATCAAATTAAAAATATCTTTTCGCCCAAGGTTCTCGGTTTCTTTTATCAGCCCATTCTTGATGGCCTTGGCTCTAATTCTCTCGACGTCTAATCCTTTACCATTATCTTCAACACAAATAACAATCATGTTGCCTTGCTGCTGTGCCGAGAGACGAATGCTACCTTTTCTGGATTTACCCACCTTGATTCGCTCTTCAGGCTCTTCAATTCCATGATCTATGCTGTTGCGAATCAAATGCACCAAAGGATCACCGAGTTCTTCAACCAACGTTTTGTCGAGCTCTGTTTCACCACCCTCAATAACAAGTTCAACCTCTTTGCCACATTGCCGAGACAAACCACGCACCACACGTGTGAACTTGTAAAAGGCATTACCAACAGGAACCATGCGCACTTTCATGATGATGTTCTGAACTTCATTCATGTGACGCCCGAACAGCAAAACACTCTCTGCCATCTGGTGGCTGAGTTCAGCGTTTGTTCCGCGTAGTCTCATTGCTTCTTCGATGCGCGCAAAGCGGGTACGATCGATAACCAGTTCACCCACAAGATTCACAAGACTATCGAGCCGCTTGAGGTCAACTCGAATTGTTTCGATAGCTTCTGTCTTGGGAGTTTCTGATTTCAGACTATTTCCGCCAGCGCCAATTGGAGTTGCTGGTGTTTTGCTCGGATTAAGCAGAGCCGCCTTCTCAACGGGAACTTGCTCGCCACGCTCAGCTCTGCTGAGCCTGTTCAAATAGTCGTCAATATTTGCGAGAGGCTGTTGCCCTGCCCGAAGCAAATCGAAAAGATGACGAACAATATCCCAGCCAACGAGCAAGGTATCCGTGAGTGCCGGGGTGATCTTCAGCTGTTTTTTCCTAATTCTGTCAAAGGTATTCTCAAGTGCATGACAGAGCTGCTCTACGCAACCAAAACCGATCATTCCGGCTGTTCCCTTGATGGTGTGCGCGGCACGAAAAATCTCTTCAATACAGGACGAATCGTATGGGTTATTCTCCAGAACAAGCATGCTCTGCGTCAGGCACTCAAGTAGCTCATCCCCGTTTTGTAGGAAGTCCGCAATCATTTCTCTGTCGACTTCGGGTCCGATTTCGCTCGTTTGTGTTTGTCCCGGTTTGGACTGAGCAAAAACTTTTTCTCCGGACGCCTCTTGAGCAACAACGTCGTGGGAACCCTCGGGCAGGAAGGAGCCAAGTAAATCTTCTGCTGAGGAGTTGTCACTTCTTGGCAAGCCAGCCGATTCCAAATCAAATGTGGCTTGCGGATTTCGATCCCACAGGCCCGACCAAGCAGCACCTAAGGAGCGAAGACTCGAAACAGCTTTTTGCAACAAACGCACTTTGTCGTCCAAAATCTGTTCAATCAAATTCTGATCGAGCTCGGTTGCGAAAACAAAAAGCGCGCGGCCATCATGAATCCGCTCAATCACGATGTCAGCAACTGAGACGATGCGAGAACGCAAATCCTCAAAATTTCCATGACATTCGAACGCATAAAAAAACTCGGGGCGCTGCGTGTATGATGCCCAAAGCTCCTTCTCGGAGGTGCTCAACGGCATGCAAGAATGGGAAATCCGTTCGCCGTGCGCAACAGGCTGCGCACCAACACAGAAAACCTGAGCCTGCATTTCCAGGTCGCTGTACAACGACTCGTTGGGTGCTTGGTGAGCGGACACAAATATCTTTTCAAGCAGAAGTTGACACTCTGCAAGAACCTCAAGATCTGCCGATTCGAGCGATGATCTTTCGGCGCGCACTTCGGCGAGCCGGTCTTCAATAAGATGAAGAGCAGAGACAACTCGAGTCAGTGTTGCAATCTCGGCCAAACCCTTCAAAGTGTGAAGGATTCTGAACAGCTCATTGACCTCGGAGCGGCGAACCTGCTGACCCTTTTCAAGAACTGAATTCATGAGGATCCAGACACTGGAGAAGCGCTCAATCAGCTCGCCGCTCTCTGCCCTGAGCTCTCTCAACATGTCTTGACTGAGTTCCATATCCACCCCACCTCGACCCCAGTTTAGGTGCTCAATTTCTAGGCTCGTGGTCAGCCCTCGCCCAGTGGGCTGCGAAATTGTCGGAGAGGGACCCTTCTGCCCACACAAGTGCTTGACTGTATAATCATGCTGGACAACACCTGCAGAGGGGAGAATGTTGAATATGTTTGAAAAGATTGTTCTTGCGAGTGCATCGCCGCGACGCCGAGAGCTGCTCAAGGCTGCAGGATTTGAGCACGAAGTAATTGTCGCTAACATTGAGGAAAAGCGCCGGCATGGCGAGCGCCCGGAAGATTATGTCCAGCGCAACGCCAAAGAAAAGGCGTTGGCTGTCTGCAATACCCAGCCCGTGGCCGTGGCCAAGGCTATCGTTCTGGCCGCTGACACAATAGTGGTTGCATACGATAACGAAGTCCTGGAGAAGCCCTCTGATACAGCCGAAGCACGACGCATGTTGGGAAAACTCTCCGGAAGAACGCACCGGGTTATGACAGGATTCGCCCTGTGCAACGGCACAACCGGAGAGGTTCTGCACTGCACGCTTGTGCAAACACAGGTGCTCTTCCGCGATCTGTTCACAGACGAAATTGAGCGTTATATTGCGAGCGGTGAGCCATTCGACAAAGCTGGCTCGTATGGAATCCAGGGACACGCTCTGACCTTTGTGGAATCCATTGAGGGGAGCTACACGAATGTGGTCGGCCTGCCGATGTCGCACGTGGTTTTGTCTTTGAGGCGCCTGATGCCAAGCATCGAGGACTAAAACACACACATGGCCTTGAACCCCGAAAATAACGACACTGCGATCAGCCGACTCGAACTTGTGCGTTCTCGCATTTCGACGGCTGTTTTTCACCGGCAGGATGCCAATTCTGAAATCACACTGATTGCAGTAGGTAAGGGACATTCTTCTGAGAAAATCAGAGAACTCTACGCGCTTGGAATCCGAGATTTTGCCGAAAATTACGCACAAGAATATTTTAGAAAAAAAACCGAGCTCAGTGACCTCACGGACATCCGCTGGCACTTCATCGGCCATCTTCAGTCCAATAAGGCCAAAAAAGTTGCTCAAACTGGATGCCTGATCCACGGGCTCGATCGCAGTTCCCTGCTCGAGGAATTGATCAAAAGCGCGGATCCAAGCGCACCAACAAAAATTCTACTGCAGCTTCAAGTTGACCCCACCGACACAAATAAGTCAGGGTGTAGCCTCGCAGAGGCCCATGAACTCTGTGCAAAAATCTCTGCAGCTCCCGGTCTGCTTTGGGAAGGATTCATGGGCATGGGACCAGCTGATTGCCCGCAGGACGTACTCCGCATGCTCTATGAAAAATTCATGCGCAACGCGTCACAGCTGTGGGAGAAATATTCGCTGCGTGACCCTTCACGGCAGCTGCGCCCGATGAAAATTTCACTCGGGATGAGCGATGATCTTGAGCTTGCCATCCGCTGTGGCTCAAATCACATTCGGATTGGGAGTGCTCTCTTTGGAGCTCGTCCAGCGAAATCTCAGGCGACCTGAGAGCCTCCGTCAAGCGACTGCGCGTACTCCCGCAGCAGGATCTTTACATCCAATGGAGTGTATTCGGGGCGAACCTCTAAAATGCGTGCGCACAGTCCACTGATGTGAGCCGCCGCATAGCTCGAGCCCGACACAAACAAAGATTGATCTGCTGGCCCTGCGATTGGTACGTTCACACCGAGGCCAGAAAATTCAATGACCGATCCGGGATGAAAGCGAACCTGCATTGCATGTGCTGCAGTCATAGCGTTAACACTGACACAATATGTGAAAGTCGCTGGATAGAGCCAATTCCCAACGTTGCTGCACGCCGCGACAACGACGATGTTGGATTCGTATGCTCGTTTCATGAGAGCAACCAACCAAGGAAGGTGATACTCGCTTGAGGTTCCAAGACTCATGTTGATCACCTGATAGCCCTTGTCCATCACATGATCGAGCACATAACAAAGGAGAGAGCTGTCCGAGACGTTGTTCTCATCGAGCACACGGAAATGGTCTATCTGAGCTTCGGGCGCAACCGATGCCAAGCAGCTTTGGACGAGGCTCCCGTGTCCAGTGCGATCACTGCTCTCGAAGGCAGGTAGCTCTTTGAGCTCGAGGCCTTTACCCGAGAGCGAACAATCGAAAACACGTCCAACTTTGCCACGCAGCCCAGGAAAGTTAGGGTTCACACCACTATCGATAACAGCAATGCGCACTCCAGCTCCCGTACCGAGCAAAATACTCTGGAAGATCTTCTTCATATCGAGCTTCATAGAAAATCTCCGCTCTCTTTTTATTCAAGATGCTACATTGAAATGTGATTTTAAAGCCGTATTTGTCGGTTTGAGCTTCGTTCGCAGGTCACCGATTCCGCGGCTTGCGTGCCGACAAACCTCTTCATAATTCGCGCAGTTCAGCCCTGGGATATCAAACACAGCAACGGCAAGCGGATTCTCAAACACAACAATTGGAAAAAACACACGCGACTGCACGAAATCAAAACACATCTCACGACCCGAGAGCGCCAAATCGCATTGTAGTTTGTCACTCTCGTCAAGCTCCAAAATCTTGAGACCAGCAAGCTCTGCACGCACTCCGCGTGATGAGCCAAACCAGACAGCCCCTGACCGAGCTGAAGTCCTGCCGGCAAATTCCTTGAGCATTTCGAGAACCGGAGCCGGATTGTTAGCGAGCGCGTTCTCAACTTCAGCCTGAGCACGCTGTGCAAGAACGAGAAGCTCCTTCTGCAGGGTTTCCATCTGCGCAAACAAATCCGCAGCTGACTCTTCGGTTCCGAGGCTTGACTTAACTCCCTGAGGGAGATTTTTTGAACTTTGACGCGCCATGTTGTCAGACTCCTCTGCCACCAGTGTAGCTAAATTTGGAGCAAGGTTAATTGAGTGAGTGACACGCGATTGCCGGGCAAACTCTTCCGGAAGCAGACTAAAAAGGCGGGCAGCCTAGACTTATGACAATTGTAAGGTTATCTTTCTTCAGTAATTTTCTCTCCTTTTTAGCTTAATTTTATTTCAAACGTGGGAAATGGACGAAGATGCTGAGGGTCCGATTACTGACTGCTTTTGTTCTGGTGCTCGTTCTGCTTTGGTGCGTCACCTTCAGCAATCTCATCGCTGTCCCAGTCATTCTCTTCTCTTTGGGTACCCTTTTTGCCGGTGCCGAGTTCGTTGCCATGCGCTGGCACGTCATCGACGGTCAGGCCGCCATCGAACGCCCCCACCCCAGCCTGAGGCGTGAACATTGGGGAATCGGAACCTGTTACGCACTGTGTGTCCCAATTGAATGGTACGGACCTGACCTCTTGGGTCAGCCCCCGGCTATGGGAACCTCGTTGGTCTTCGCCTGGATCGCGTTGTGTACGGTCTGCGGCTCCGCTTTTTTCTACCGCCGCGAAATCGATCTCGAGCACTCAACTCACAAACTCATGAATGTGCTTGCGGGCTTTGTGTATATATCGATTCCCGGTGTCATCATGATGCGCCTGAGCCAAATTGAGATTCCTGGAACCCCACGCGGCATCGCACTTTATTTCAGCCTCGCGTGTATCTTCATGGGCGATGTGGGTGCGTATTTTGTCGGGCGCTTCCTTGGTAAACGAAAGCTCATTCCCAAAGTCTCGCCGAAGAAAACCGTTGAGGGCGCTCTGGGCGGATTGTTCTTCAGCGCAGTCACAGGACTCGGTGTATGCGCATACTTCAATTTGCCCTTTTCACCACTGCTGGCGTTCTTCATGGCTCTTGCTGTAGGAGCCTCAGGTCAGGTCGGTGACCTTGCTGAAAGCGCTCTGAAACGAACCGCCAACGTGAAAGACAGCGGGAGTCTGCTGCCAGGTCATGGTGGCATGCTCGACCGCATCGACTCCCTGCTGTTTGGAGTCCCACTGGCGCACCTTTTGTTTCTCTCGCTCTACCGCTGAGAACAACTCATTCAGGGATAAATACAAGCGATTTAATATCGCTGTAATCCTGCCTCAGACCTTCAAAGAAAAACACAGTGTGTATTTTTCCTTTCTCAAGCCCGGCACAGCCAATACACTGAGAAAGTGCAACAGGGCTTACCAGACACGAGCCATCGGCTCGATTGCACTCGGAAACCTGAGGAAGAGTTGCTGCGGCGATCGCCTGAACCTGTGCCTCTTCGTAGCTTGGCCAGCTGCCTTTGTAGATGAGCAAAGATGAAAGTGGTGAAGGCGAAAAAAACAACTGTCCAGCTTCGATTTTGAAGGAAACATTGGCATCGATCAGATTTGCGAACTGCAGGTCAACACCACAACTTTTCAACCATTGCATAAGCAGACTGCTTTCAGCACTGGACGAGGCTTCGCTGAGTGCATCGCTTCCAAATTGCTGTGCTCGACGCCCAAGACATTCGAGCACACGTTGATTTTCACATGCAACAAATTGCCGACTTCCAAAAACAGGGGCGGAGCATGTTGCAAATGAATTCGCTGCTCGCACGCTCATTTGCCGGGTCCACCGATACTCCATGACTGAATTATTTCGACTCTCAATTGAAAAGGTTCCCGAAATAGGCGCCTGCAATGCAGTATTGTAAGGAGAGTTTCCAACAGGATCAAAGAAAGAGGAAACGCGCAGCCTATCAGCGACCTGCAGGCTCAACTCTGAACTTTTCAATCCAACCGAATCGTTCAGTCGAAATGAATCCAACTGAAGTGATAAAGTCCATGCCGGCAGATTTGAGTGAGTGCCAGCAAGCTCTTTTTCTCCTGCACGACAACCGACCTTCATCAGCGCAAAAGAAGCCAGAACCGCATTGAAAATAAGACTTTTCACTGCAAGCACTCTCAATATTGAAAATGATAATGGAGAGAAAGCTGCGTTGTTGCTGTGCTGTAGTTGATTCGCGAGGAAGGCCAGAAGACGCCACCGAAACCTGTTTCAAATGATGTTGAAATCTCTCTTAATAATGACACCTCAACTCCGACACCCAATGCGGCCTGAAACGAGCTTTGTGCTTTTGCTGATTCAGACTCCTTCACATTCTGCAGACCAGCTTGAAGGAAAAAAAATGGAAAAGAGCGGCCGACAGGCGTGAACATCATGTGATTCCATTTCATCATCAATCCCGAGGCCTCTGATTTCTCCTGTTTGTTAGATGCCAGCTGCAATGCAACACTCACAAACTCTCCTTCAAAGAGTTCATTGCGCACACCCAAAGCTGGACTGCCCCAGGTCGAGCCACCATTGGGAAACCCTGCCGAAAGCGACCACGGACCGAGTAATTGATAGCGACTGGGAGGGGATGAATTCTCGAGCACAGCAGGAGCTGCAACGGCATTTGCAGGGAAGTACTCAACCAGAGCCGACGACAACAGGCTCAACAGAACGATGCGGAAGGATGACACCACCACTGGCAGCCTCACAATGGGCAAGACCTTTAAAAGCGTCGCAGAAGCGAATCATCAGCTCGAGACTCTGTGCATAATTCAAGCGTGGGTCACAGTAGGACTGATAATTCAACGCCAACTGACTTTCCGTAACCCCGACCTCGCCACCCACACACTCGGTGACATCTTCAGCTGTAATCTCGAGATGCAATCCACCCAGCCACGATCCCATTTCGTGATGGGCTTTCTGCGACACCAAAACCTCTGCCATGATGCTATCAAAATATCTGGTTTTAACACCGTCAGACATCCGGACAATGTTTCCATGCATCGGATCACACGCCCACGTCACGTTTTGCTTGGCCTTCTGAACAGCACGCACAAGTGGAGGTAGAAGTTCAGCAGCTTTGCTCTGCCCAAGACGCGTAATGAGAGTGATGCGTCCCCATTCGTTGTTTGGATTCAATTGCCGCAACAAGGCAACAAGCTCATCGGGAGCCGTGGAGGGACCAACCTTAATGCCAAGCGGGTTGGCAATACCCTTGAGATACTCAACATGCGCGCCATCGAGTTGTCGGGTTCTTTCACCTAACCAGAGAAAGTGAGTTCCCAGATTGACGTATGAACCCTCATCCTCACTCCATCGTGTGAGAGCGGATTCATAGGGCAAAAGCAGCGCCTCGTGGGACGTAAAGATAGGATTGCGTGAGAGAAAAGCCGACAACGGTGCGTAATCGCCCCATGCACCCAAAACCGCGATCGACTCTTCAATGCGTTCGGCAATGTCTTGAAAAAGACGCGTTTGTGCGTGTTCGCCGCTCAGTTTCCATCGTTTCAACTGAGAGAGAGCGCTCAACCCGCTTTCGCCCACGGCACGCATCCAATTCAGCGTAGCGCAAGCATATTGATATGCATCGAGCATGCGGTGAGGGTCGGGTCTGCGCGCTGCCGGAGAAAATTCAAAACCGTTGATGATATCTCCACGGTAGCTCGGCAGAGTTTGAGATTCCCTTTTTTCGATTTCGTCTGAGCGTGGCTTGCCAAATTGCCCTGCAATTCGCCCGATCGCAACAACTGGTTTCTTCAGCCCATGCGCAGCCAGGAGGCACAGCTGAAGCAGTATTTTCATTTTCTCGGTGATGATTTCAGACTGGCAGTCGATGAAACGCTCTGCGCACTCACCCGCCTGAACAATGAAACGCCGCCCCTGCCCTGCTTCCGCAATCTGCTGCCGAAGTTTGGTTATTTCAGAGGGGTGAACGAGTGCTGGTCGCTGCTCGAGTTGGGTAAGTACCCGTTGAAACTCAACGGCATCGGGGTAGTCCACGAGCTGCTGCACAGGACGTGACTGCCACGAATAAGGGTGCCAATTTGAAAGAGTCTTCAACACACATAACCCCGGTACAAGCCACGGTCAGCCCACCCATTCTGACGTGCGCCAGGCCACCGGGTCACGCTAGCCGGGTCAACCCGCCTTTGCAATAGTTCTTCTTGCGATTTCTGAGATAATGATGGCGGGTATCTTTGCGAGAGGACTGACAATTTGGATTCCACCTAGCGCAATGGCTTCCTTGGGCATTCCAAAAACCACGCAGCTGGGCTCGTCTTGAGCAATTGTGAAGGCTCCGGCCTGGCGCATTTTGAGAATCCCCTGGGCACCATCCCGCCCCATCCCTGTCAGCACGACACCAATGGCACGCGCACCTGCAGCTCGAGCCACAGAATCGAACAAAGGATCAGCCGCCGGCCGCACACCATGAACAGGATCGTCGTGCTTAACCCGAACAAAATAGCGTCCGCCAATTTTAGCCAAGGTCATATGAAAATCACCCGGAGCGAGAAGCACAACACCAGCACGCAGGGTGTCTCCGTCTGCTGCCTCGCGCACTGGGAATGCACATTCTTGACTCAGGCTCCGTGCAAGATTTTTTGTGAATAATGCAGGCATGTGCTGCACAACGAGAGTCGGAGGGATATTGGCTGGTAATTTTGAAAGCACCTGTCGCAATGCCTCGGGGCCACCTGTCGATGCTGCTATACAAACCACCAAATCAGCATCGTCTTTGAATTGCGACATTGTGCTTTTATTCATACAGCCGCCTTACTTCTCAAACTCATGAGTCGGGTGGCGAACTCCTCGGGTCGAAGAATATGCTCTGCCGCACCTACGGAGATGGCAGCCTGTGGCGCGAATGCAAAAGAGCTTGCTTCTGGGTGGGTCACAAAAGTTTGCGCCTTGCGCTCATGCAATTGAAGCAGCCCTTGCACTCCATCTTGACCCAAACCGCTCATTAAAATGCCCACCACACCGCCATGTTGACCAGGTGCAACGGCTTTCAGTGCAGACTGAAAAAGCACATCAGCCGAGGGAAGCTGCAAGCACACGGGAGCAGTAGAACTCAATCGCATAACCAGCTGTCCGACCGAACTCTCCAGCATCAAATGCTGACCCGCTGGAGCAAAATAGACAGTGCCGCGCATCGGGCAGACCCCATCAGACGCAACCTTTAAATCCAGCCGGGTCAACTTTTTCCACTTTTCAATATACGAAGACAGTAATGCAGAGACTGAGCTAACAGAAACCAAAACGGGTGGCGTATCGTGAGGGAGAGACTGCAACAAGACTTCCAAGTCCTGATGTGCCCCGCCGTTCCCACCCACAAGTACGAGATTCAAACCCTCGGATAGTCTTCCAGCGGATGGACGGACAGCAGAAGTGGATGCAGGACGCTTGAAACGCCCCGATTTCACACGCTCCAATTGACTTGCAGCTGCAACGACCTTCTGCACCAGGCTTTCCGCAAAAAATCGAAGTGCATTCGGATCGAATTGTGCAGGCTTATGCACAAACTCAAGCGCACCTAATTCTAGCGCCCGAAGAGTAGCATCATCGTCGGGTCGCAATGATGAGACCATCAAAGTCGGCAATGGAAAATGCTGCATCAACTTTTCGAGAAACTTAACTCCAGACATACCGGGCATCTCGATATCAAGAAGCACTACGTCTGGATTTTTTTCAACGATAACCTCGCGCGCCTCAAAAGCATCTCGGGCAACGCCAACAACCTCAACTTTGCCAGACTGAGTGAGAACACGACTGAAGATCGAGCGCACTGTAGCTGAGTCATCGACCACGACGACCTTGGCAACACGATCGATCAGAGTAGACTGGCCACCCGAAGTATCGACGCTGCCGCTCCGGTTCATAAGCTGGTGTTTGACCGAGAAGTCTTGAGTATTGACGATAATTTTGCGTCCAACATTGCCACCGAGGTCATTGGCCAAGACCGGAATTCTCCTTTCCTTAAGCCAAGCCAGGGCAAAATCTACGTTCGTGCGACCTATCGAATCTCCCAAGCCAATGTTGTCAATCACACGTGCGCCACCATAAACCTTAGCCTGAAGACGATCGAGAGCAGCACCTTGGGAGAGAATCTCTTCAAGCATTCTGGGCAGAGATACACCTGCATAGCGTAAACTCGAAGCTCCTTCGGTTCCGCCCGGCTGAGGCAAAAGATAGTGATTCAAGGCCGTGATTCGCCGCGACGGATCATGCAATGCAACAGCCACACATGACCCGAGAATGGTGGTCACCTCAGCCGGCTCGACCGAAACCACAAAGTGTCCCGGGAAAAGATAAATATTGTTCATTCAAGCAACTCGTTCGATGTCCATCATAAGAATGGATTCTTGTTCCACGACGCAAAGATGAGTCACGAGTAATTGTCTTTCATTGAGTGCATGCAGTTCGTTGATCGGAAAATCCTGAACGTGCAGCATGTTTTCAACCCAAAGCCCGAAGCGGCGTCGACCATCGGTCACAACAATAATGCAGCCCTGGCCTGATTGAGCCTCGTGCATTCCGCCCTTACCGAGCAGACTTGCCAAATGATAAATGGTGAAAACAACACCGCGGAGATTCACCACACCCAAGATGTTGGGACGATTCACAGGCAGCGGATTCCAACGCCTCGATTCAAGAACCTCGATGACCTGCGACATGGGCAGACCAAATTTCTGCTCCCCGACCTGCACCAAGAGGAAGCTCGCGTGCGGTCCCTTGTTTTTACGCTCTTCCAAAGCTTCTTGAAGTCCATTAACGATATCTTCATTAAGCAGCATATGCAGCCCCCACAAGAGACTCTGCATCAAGAACAAAAGCGACATGCTCTGAGTCGAGCAAGCTTGTGCCTTTGAATCCGAGCAGTTTTTCGACGACGTTATCAAAAGGCCGAACCACTGCCTCAAGCTGATCCACGACTCGATCGACTACCAAAGCCAACGCGTGTTCTTTGTGAGAGATGATCAGCACGAGTGCATCGGGTGCAAAATCAACTTTTTCCATCGCACTGCCCTTAAGCGGAGAGTCGATAAATGACCGATAGTCGCCCAAAGGAATGGTGACTCCCTCGTGCTGACAGGTCATGCGGCCATCAACCTTGGAGAGAATCAGGTCTTTGATAGGAGTAATTTTGGAGATACTGACAAGTGGAACAACAATCTGGTGTCCGCTACTTTCCGTAAGCAAGGTGTTTTCAACAAGGACTGTTTTAGGAACCGGGAGCACAATACTCAGGCGAGTTCCCAAGCCTGCATTCGATTCGATCGAGCACGTACCGCCAAGCTTTGAAATTTCAGTGCGCACAACATCCATGCCAACACCACGTCCCGAGACACTGGTTATTTTCTCAGCGGTCGAAAAACCTGGAAGGAAAATAAGGTCAATAGCTGCATGGGCAGGCATGTTCATCATTGTGTCGCGGGTAATTAATCCCTTCTCCAAGGCCTTCTTCTTGATTTGTTCAGGATCAATCCCCGCTCCGTCATCGTCAATGGTAATGACAATGCTGTCAGCAATCTGGTTTGAATGAATGCGCACCACGCCACACTCGGGCTTGTTCCTCGAAATTCTAACTTCGGGCATCTCAATCCCATGATCCGCTGCATTTCGCACAACGTGAACGAGTGCGCTCGAAAGTGCTTTCGCAATACTCTTGTCGACGCCGAGCTCCGTGCCAGTCATCTCTAAGCGCACTTGCTTTTGGAGATCATGAGAGACCTGTCGGACAATGCGCGGGAACTTTTGAAAGGCGACCTTCAACTGTACCTTGCGGACATCCATGATCTGTCCCTGGATCTGCTCCGAGATCTTGTCGAGCGACTGATTCATTTCCTCGAGGCGCTGCTTTTGCTCTTGTGGTAGCTCAAACTTCAGCACCTGCTTTACAACGGCATGATAAGCGTTCTTGAGAACAACCAACTCCCCAGAGAGTTCCATGAAAGAATTGAGTTTCTCAATAGACACAAATAGCCCGTCGTCTTCCTCTTCTTTGGGTGCACCTTCGCTTGCCTTTACAGCTTGAGAATATGCAGTCATGGGTTGCGCGCCCGAGGGCACCTCCGCGGCAACACTTGAAGGTACAGCAGCAACCTCAGAAATTGATTTGGTTACTAAATTTTCAGGCTGCTCAACCCAGGCAATCCCATCGTCTTCGGGCACGCGTGCTGGTGCAGGCGTTACCGATTCAGGAACAATTAACTCGGCAGTTACATTGACTGCAGGTGTTGGTGCTGGAGTTTGAGAAGGAGTTGGTGCGGGCTGCTGGTTCTGTGTGTGAGCACCCACCTGCCCCTCTGTCCAGCGATTCAAAGCTTCAACAAAAGGCTGCAGGTTCACAGCCCGTTCGCGCCCTTCCTCGAAGTCTGACACAAGGCTCTTGATGACGTCGGCTCCCTGAAGAAGAACATGCGTCAACGCTTGTGAGGGCTTGAGCTTTCCCTTTCGAAGGCTCTGTAGAAGGTTCTCGTACGCATGAGTCACCATGGAGAGTTTTTCAGTTCCAGGAAATGCAGCTGCAGAGCCCTTGAGAGTGTGTGCCTTCCTAAACAACACATCAACAACTTCAGGCTGTGGTGGGACTTCCTCCAGCTTGAATATGTAGGTATCGAGGTCTCTGAGAATGTCGTTGGCCTCCTCACAGAAGACCTGCCGCAATACAATCATTTCCTGTTGCTCTTTGTTGAGCTCCTCAATTCGGGCTCGCACAAATGCGTCGGCTTTATCCCTGAGCCGCACGAGATCTTCAGGCTTCTCAAGAAGGTCGTCGATACCAACCCTGAAAGCGTCGAGAACGGTCTGCTTGTCAGCAAATCCCGTAAGCACAACAAAATTAATGCGCGGCATATCCATTTTGAGACGCCTGCAAAATTCGATGCCATTCATTCCGGGCATGCGATAATCGCTAAAGACTGCAAAGCACGGATTCTCCCGTGCAAATGAAAGCGCGTCCTCGGCATTGGCGCAGGCAAAAAGAGAGCATCCCAAGCCTTGAAGACTCTCCAGGATGGCATCCCGCATGTCAGCATCGTCTTCTACAATAAGAAGAGTCTCGTTCAATTTCCGGGAGTTCATGCAGCCTCTCCTTTCCGAATCACTTTCAACCGCTCGTACACGGCGGGTGCTCTTGATTTGAGACCTGGGGTGACACCAACGACGGTTTCCGAATGTCCAATGAACAAAAATCCACCCAGCCGCAGGCAGCCTTCGATTTTCCGGATAGTCGAATGGATTTCCGGTCTGTCGAAATAAATCATAACGTTCCTACAGAAGATAAAATCGAACTTTGATTGAAATGGATAGCTCAGAGTCATGAGATTGAAGGGTGCAAAAGTGATGTGATCGCGAATGCTCTTACGAACGCGCGCATATCCCAGCGAATCACCCTTTCCCGCTTCAAAACAAGAACGATATTGTTCAGGAACGCTATCGAGCGCCTCCTGCGGGTAGACCCCACGAATGGCTGTGCGAAGAACGTCGGTGTCGATGTCAGTCGCGAGAATGCGGAGGTTCCAACCATCCTGCGCAGGAAAAATCGAATTGAGCACCATAGAAATGCTGTAGGCTTCTTCACCCGTGCTGCAGGCGGCACACCACACCCGGATTTCGCGTGTTTTTTTCTTCTCGGGATGACTGAGAAGGTCACGCGCCACGCGCCCAAGTACATCGAAATGCTGATTTTCTCTAAAGAAGTGAGTGGTGTTTGTAGTGATAATATTAATGAACAAATCTCGCGCATCACGGTGACCAGAAATGAGTGCCGCATGAAGAGCAGAATAATCAGCAAACCCCAAGTTCGGAAGAATCTTGAGAACCCGGCTTGCAAGAAGGGTTTGGTTCTTGTCGGAGAGGTTCAGGTTGATTCCAGTTTCAAGCCGCAGATATTCAGCGAGCTTCTGAAATCCAATCACATCACGCTCTAGTTTTTTGAGGTTCTCCAACCCCGAATCCCTCGACACGGCACACTCCTATTTTTGGGTCTCACTCGCTGTATCGGAGAAACAAAGGAAAGCAGGACGTCAGATTCATGACAGAGTGTCGAAAACAAACCGGAAATTTTTCACAATTCGTCCGATACCCGAATATCTCGGTGAGGGGGAGTCAGACGTGGAGCGTCCTGGAAAGAGAATCGCTGAAGAAGGCCGCTATCTGAGTTTTCAATTGGCCACTGAAACCTATGCGGTTCCGATTAAAGCCGTATCAGAAATCATAGGCCTTGCAGAAATAACCCACGTGCCAAACATGGCAGACTATATGAAGGGCATTATAAACCTGCGCGGACGGGTGCTGCCGGTCATGGACTTGCGCAAAAAGTTTTCTCTGCCGCACGTCGATTACACACGCGAGACTTGTATCATCATCGTGGAGATCTGGTCGAAGAAAGTTGGTCTCATTGTAGATACTGTTCGTGAAGTTATTGATTTTCGTGCAAAGCAAATTGAACTGCCACCAGACATCGGTGGTCACCCGCACACTCAATGCCTGATTGGCATTGGCAAACTCACCGACAGAGTCGTCATTCTTGTGGAACCTAGCCTCATCCTGCGTCCGGAAGAACTTGCAGGCCATGCCGGACTCTCATCGGTTGCGTGATCGCTTGCTCATGCGCGCTCAATAGCCGCTCAATAGCCGCCTGTCAGAAACAGCCCCATCCCGAGAAATGCTGAGACGTCCTGGCTCCAGGCCAGATTACCTTCGGTGCGGAATGAAAACCGGCGGAATGTTCCGCCGAATTCAAAAATCAGACCCGCGCGAGAAACAAACTGCAGCCGTGCCTGTGCCGGAAACGCAGTGTACATCTGATAATTATCAGCATTATGTCGTAAATAGATGGCCGAAATTCCAGCGGCTAAACAGGGTCGCACTGCCGTATAGGAAAAAAAGCACACGTCGTAGAGAAAAGCTGGTTCAATCAGCTGATGAGATGCACGTGCCACCAGCGGAAACTTTAGCGTTTCCTTGTTCTGAGTGTAAAAAGTTGAGTGATTGACTGAAAAGACGTTTGCAAGTGACATTCCCATGCCTTCAGAATCTACGCTAATGATTCGTGTCACTGCCAAGCCATAAGTCGGGTAACGCTGGTCGCGCGACAAATTGCCCCGATTCAATGACGTACCACCGCGGTTAATGACGCTGACCGAGCCCCTCTCAGCGTGCGCCTCGGGAATCTCAGAAAACACAAAAAAAACGAGGATCGCCAATACTTCCGGCAACCTAAATCTCGTTCGATGCTGTTTTAATGCGGACACAGTCATCAAGAGAACGTCCCTTTCCTCACTCTTTTTCGGTGCTTTCAAGCAGAAATTAATCTCGGAAGGAGGAAAATACTTGGCTGTTAATGCATTTTTTAACCTGCAATGAAGCAGCTTAAATCGCCAAAAATTTGCATAAAAAATCAAAACACACGTTCACCAATAAATCGTGGCTCACATTTTCCGATGTAAAATCAGAGAGGTTATTGACGTGAACAGGCCATCTTTGAGAAGTTTGGAACTGCTGTGGGTGTGTCTCGTCGTGTTAGTCATGACGGGATGCTTTCGTGCAGCACCTCCTCTTGAAGAAGATGAAACGGAAGCAACCGTTGAGGTCATTGTCGATGCGCAACCAACTGCAACACCTGAGCCATCACCAACTCCTGTCGCTGCTCCAGATAGCCCAAACAACTCCCCACTCATCATGCAGATCTCGAATCTGACCATCGATGAACTCAGCACATATCCGACTTTGAGTTTCCGAATTTTTGATTTCGATGACACGGTGATGTGCAGAGAAGTGGTTCCACTCAGCAACAATCTTTCAACAATCAGAACAACCAACAAAGGTACACCCAATCAGACATCTATGACCTACGGAGACGTAACAATTACAGGAGGAGAAACAACCGTTTGTGGTATTGCGATCACCACACGATATGCAGCTATCTCGCCTGTGGGCATAACACTTTCTCTTAGCGACGGACGCACTACAAGCCAATCAAGCTTCACTGTGCAGGTTCGTTCGACCAACACCGCTCCCGAGGTCGTTGTTGCCGGTCAGACTTCCATTTCCCTGAATGAGGATCAGAGCCCGGCGGTGGCCATTCTGCTGCCACAATTCCAGGACAGTACAGCACGCGGAACGCCTGCTCGTATGAATTTCGAGGTACTTTCGAATCCAGTGAAAGGAAATCTGGGAAGCTGGCCAGCGGATCCAGGTGCATCCGGAACCAGCATTACCTATTCCCCAACTTCCAACGCTAACGGCGCCGACTCCTTCAGTTTTAGGGTGTGTGACAACGACCCAGGCATCACCCAATGCTCAGTCACTCAAACAGTCAATTTATCCATTGCATCAGTCAACGACGCTCCTACAATTTCGACAATCACCAACACAAGCGTCAGCGAGTCTTCTTCAACGTCTGTGAACTTTACCATGAGTGATGTTGACAATGCATTGAGTTGTTCTAGCTCGGTGCGTTATGCAACCGGAGACAACAATCTCGTTGCAAACTCAGGTGCAGTTTCCTTTTCGGGGACAGTTCCAAACTGCACTGCGACAGTTACACCGGTCAGTAACAAAAGCGGTTCAACGAATTTGACCTTCACCGTCGATGACGGCGCGGCTACAGCTTCAGCATCCTTTCAACTGACCGTCACTCCCATCAACCATGCCCCCACAATCAGCTCAATTTCCTCGCCACAATCCACCTCAGAAGACAGCTCGTTGACCATCAATTTTTCAGCCAACGACCCGGACAAAAGTTATACCTGTAGCTCTATCTATCTGAGTATGTCATCAACCAACACAACCCTTATACCGAACAGTGGCGTGGCTTGGGGGGGGACTTGGCCGAATTGCACGGCGACGCTCACACCCTTGGCCAATCAGTTTGGTTCTGCACAGCTGACCTTCACATTAACAGATGATGGCGTTGCTACCGATCACAAAGTGCTGACTGCATCGACCGTCTTTACTCTTCAAGTCAGCAACACCAACGATGCGCCTACCGGGACAATCTCGTGTGCAGGAAGTTCGACTGCGGAAATTAGGTACAGTGGCCGAAACGGGGCGACGTGGAATTTGAGCTGTACGGGCGCAAGTGACATAGACTCCGGCGACACACTCACCTATAAAATGGAATTTCAATCGGATCAGAACATTTCAGGATTCACTTGCCCTGAATCATTTACTTCTACGACTGGTTCGCTCACGGGAACGTACACAACTTCCCCGAACTACGGTACCTGCAAATATAAGGTTCGTGCCTGTGATGCAGCGTCGACCTGCACCGCATTTTCTTCGTTTTCAGTTGAGCTCAACCACTACCAGCTTTCTATATCAAGCGTCAGCAAACCAAGTCTCAGTGCTACCTCCAACTCGATCTGCACTGTCTCAAGTTCAGCTCAGTTTTCAAAGTCAGGTAATATCAACTCATTTAGCCACAGTTCGAATCTTAGGTTCACAGGAGCTGTTGCAAGCACGGGAACAAGTTCGACCTCACCCACCGCCTTCGATACAACATTTAGCTCTTCCTATCTCATCGATTCACCGCCAACACGCAACAAATCGCAGGTCTCAACCACAGCATTGTTTGAAGCAACTTCCATCAATTTTCTGAGTGGAATAAACAATAACACAGCCTTTGGTCTCTCCCCCACAATGTCAGGTACCTCAACCTCCTATTCGATTAACCGTACGCTTGAAAATATAACCATCAGAAACATTGCAAATCATGCCAATAGCATTTCAGAGACAACCGTAAATCTGGATGGATTCCAGCCCGACTATGTGACGACTGCCTCTGTGTGCAGACTTTGTACCGGAAATCTTGCATCGATTTCAGCGGCAACCGGACACAGCTGCCTCATAGATGTTTCAACTTTGAAATGTTGGGGAGGCAATTCATCTTCGCAACTGGGAACAGGAAACACCACGACATATAATTTCCCGCAGACAATAAGTATTGCCTCATTCACGCCGCTGCAGGTTTCGGCGGGTTCTGATTTTACTTGCGCACTTGGCAATGGCACTTCGAGCAAAGAAATTCGCTGTGCAGGAAGCAATACGCACGGCCAACTCGGTCGATCGAGTGGTGCAACAAGTTCTTTTGCATCCGCAATCAACTTTGCCAGCCGCACTCCCGTTGCCATCAGCGGCGGAAAATTTGGTCAATTCGCCTGTGCCATTCTCAATGATACAGGTGCATCCAGCTCGGGGCACGTGCACTGTTGGGGATTGAATAGTTCAGGACAACTGGGCAATGGCACAAACACGACCCCTTCGGTCGGAAGTGTTGTGGCAGTCTCGAAAGGCGCATTCTCAGGTAGCAACGCAGATGTGTTTGCACTCTCCGCAGGACATCAACATGCGTGTGCAATTCAAAATCAGGGCTCTGGGGTGAACTCTGTTTATTGCTGGGGCAATGGCGCCTCAGGCAAATTGGGAAACAACTCCACATCAAATAGCAGTGTTCCAGTTGCGGTTGAGACCTCACAATTAGGTACCAATGTGCTACAGCTCACAGCCGGCTATAGTCATACATGTGCACTGCGCTCGGGTGGCGATGTTTACTGCTGGGGGGACAACTCTGTTGGGCAGCTGGGTATCGGATCGACATCTTCAAGCAATGTTCCCGTGCAGGTGGCAGACATCAACTCAAATGCAGTACAAATTTCTGCCGGAACATATCACACATGCGCTCTGCTGAATGACTTCAGCGTCAGCTGTTGGGGTCTTGGCAACACAGGCCAGCTTGGCGTAGGCAGCGTAACCACAACCGATGGCTCAAATGATGACTGCAACTCAGGCAGTGGCGCTGTAAACGCCACCTTTTGCAAGAAATCTCCCACAGCCATCAACTTTCCTGCTACTGCGACAATCGTTTCGCTTTCCGCAGGTGACGCTCATACCTGCGCCATGAGCATTGAGGGTACAAGCTACTGCTGGGGCAACAACGCCTCGGGTCAGCTAGGCACTTCAAATTTCCAACAGGTTTCAAGCCCAGCCTTCATCTGTGGCAGCAACACGTCATGTAATGCAACCACCCCTCTCACTTCACCCCGTCCGAGAATGTGCAGTAAATACGTCATTCCATGATTTTCCGTTCCAATCCTGCTTTGCCCATTCCACAAAACGCGCTAAAGTGTTGGGTCAAACAAGGAGATCCTGACCATGCTGCACAAGTTTGAATGGCGGAAGCCTGATGGCCGCGCCTGGATTCAATACAGCCGTGCACCTTTTGCAAAAGATCACCAACCTACCGCAGCAGGTTTGGTGCGTCCGGGCACATGGACTCCGCCTCACCTGCGCTGGAATGCCATGCGCGGCGAGTTTGTAAGCATTTCTGCAAGCCGACAAGATCGCCCATTTCTACCCCCACGCGAATATTGCCCCCTCTGTCCGACCACACCACTTGCAGATGGAACGCAGTTGGACACCGAAGTCCCACATGGTGTCGGTAATTACGAGTGGGCTGTGTTTGAAAACATGTTTCCTGGGCTCTCCTTGTCTGGTGAAACTCCCACAGGAAAATGCGAGGTCGTTCTCTACTCACCCCGCCACGACTCAACCCTTGCCCGCGAACCACTCTCGCAAATCGAAGGGCTAGTTCACGTCTGGCAAGATCGCTGCAAAGAAATTTCGCGCGACCCCAACATAGAATTTGTTTTCCCGTTCGAGAACAAAGGGACTGAAGTTGGAGTGACACTTCATCACCCTCACGGGCAAATCTACGCATTTAATCATTTACCCCCGTTCATCAAAAATGAACACCTGGCTGCACAAGCGCATTTTGAAAAAAACAAGCAATGTCTGATTTGCTCGCTCACAGAAAACGAACTGAAGGATAAAAACCGGATTGTTTTTGAGGGTCAGGAAATTGTTGCCTTTATTCCGTTTGCAGCGCGCTATCCCTACGAAGTTCACATCACCACACGCGCTCATCGGCCTCTTTTACAACAGCTCACACCCTCTGAGTGCCGAGAACTCTCGATTGCTCTCAAAACCATTCTCATGAAATACGACGCCCTGTTTGGCTTCCCCATGCCCTACATTATGGCTCATCACCAAGCGGCAGCCCGCGACGAAAACTGCTCTCATTACCATTGGCATATCGAAATATATCCGCCTTACCGGACGGCTCAGAAGCTCAAGTATCTCGCGGGTGTTGAAAGTGGCACGGGCTTTTTCATCAATGACACCTATCCGGAAGAGAAGGCGGCTGAACTCAGAAAAATTGAAGTCGACATAGGTTCTTTTGATTTCTAATCAGGAACCCACACAGACAAAGGATTGTCTTGCATGAAAATCACTCCTGGCGTCCATCCGCTTCCCAACGATCCCGGATCAACACTTCAAAAATTGGTTAGCTTCACTCCGGGACGGGTGAACCTGATTGGTGAACACACCGACTACAACGGCGGCATGGTTATGCCTGCAGCACTCGACCTGGGGTTGCGCTGCGAAACCAAGCTTCTCAATTCGACCGAGGGCATCATCTTTTGTGCCACCCGAACAGCGAATGAGACTTTGGAGTTATCAACTGCAGAAATCACTCAATGGGCGTCGAATTTGCTCTCGACTGGCCTCGAAAAAGGTGACCCCGTTGCTCTCCCCGAACTCAGGATGGGGCACTGGGCACGTTACGTCATTGGGAGTTTTGCGTTGTTTGAGGCTGCACTTCTCACCCGGCAAATCAACCGCACACCTTGGTCGGAAAAAACTCTGAGCCTCATTCTGGATTCAACTCTACCTCAGGGTGCAGGCCTCAGCAGCTCTGCAGCACTGTGCATTTCTTTGCTCGGACAGCTCAATTTCCTCAGTGGCGCCCCACTCGATGCAGCGACCTTGGCACGCTTGGCCATGCTGGTCGAGCATCGCTTTGCGGGCACTCGGTGTGGGCTGATGGATCAACTTGCTGTGTTGTGCTCGCGCCCAGACCACTATACCCGAGTTGATTTTCTCGAGTTTCCGGTTGCGCGCAGTTTCCACATCTCATACGCGAAGGCACACGAGGAATTCCACAACCATGCTCTCGTGATTTTCAAAACAGGGGTGAGCCATTCTCTCGCAGAGAGTGCCTACAACGAACGTCGAGCCTCCTGCGAGTCAGCTCTCAAAGGCATCAACGAAGCGCTAGGGCTCGGAGCTCACTCGCTCGGAGAGCTGGCCCGCTTGCCTCGTTTCAAGGAAGTTGCGACCGAAGATGAGTTCCTGAAAAACATCGAAACACTTCTGGCGGGTAAAAAAGATCACAAAATTCTTGCACGACGCGCAACCCATGCAATGCTCGAAAACGCACGCGTTCTGGCTGCTACTAAAGCTCTCAGCACGGGCGACCTGCAGATGCTCAACCAGGCGATGCGTGCAAGCCACAAATCTCTCGATGCACTCTATGAAGTCACTTGCCCTGAGTTGAATGTTGCATGTGAGGCCATGGAGACTGTGGTGCGCGACCTGTGTCGAGCACATCCCTCACTTGCGCTGACCGGCTTAATTGGGCCGCGTATGACTGGGGGAGGATTTGGCGGCAGCACTGTTCAACTTGTGCACCGCAATCTCTGCGATGCATTGCTTGAGCGCTTTGCCGACAAGAACAATCCCTACACGCAAGCAACCGGCATTCTGCCTGACATTTTTGTCACCCGACCTTCTGCAGGCTTTTCTGCTGGGCTAGAAACCATCGAGTAACAGGAAAATTTAACATCATGAACTCAACTCAACAAAACCTCTTCAAACTTGGTGCAGCCTACTACCCCGACTACATTTCAAACGAAAAGACCTTGACCCGACGGGTCGACTCAGGTCGATTGGAATGGCTCACCAATAAAGAGCGACTCACGGAAGATTTCAAACGAATGGTTAAGCAGGGCATTCACACAATCCGGCTCGGCGAATTCAGCTGGGCAAAAGTTGAACCTGCGCCAGGCGTGTGGAAACCCGAGGTTTTCAAAGATGCACTTGATTTGGCGCACAAACACAACATCGAGGTAATTTTCTGCACGCCCACGGCAACACCGCCAAAATGGCTCATCGACGCTCATCCAGATATCCTTCCGGTCACACGCACTGGCCAGAAAATTCCCTTTGGTTCACGCCGGCATTACGATTTTCATCACCCCGAATATCAAAAACAAAATAAACGCATCACTGAACTTTTCGCAAAAAGTTTCGGCAATCATCCAGCAGTGAAATCGTGGCAAACTGACAATGAATTCGGGTGCCACAATTCGGTTTTCTTGTTTACGCAGAATGCAAAAACCGCTTTTCACAAGTGGCTCGAACAACGCTACAACGGCGAAATTGAAGCGCTCAACGAAAACTGGTTCACCTGCTTCTGGTCGCAGCACTATCGCAGCTTTAAAGAAATCGACCTGCCATTAGCCTCCTGGGCCGACCAAAACCCACATTTGGAACTCGATTTCAGGCGCTTCAGCAATGAGGCATTGTGTGCATTTCAGCGCGACCAAATCGAAATTATCCGCAAGCACAGCCCGAACCGCCCCGTGACCCACAACCTGATGACACTTTTTACAGACCTCTGCCCTTGGATGGCCTCAAAGGATCTCGACTATTCGGGCTTCGACCACTACCAAATGGAGAGCGAACCACATCCCGTGACATCTGCATGGCAATTTGCACTGATGCGCTCAACCAAGCAGAGGCATTTTTTGATTCTTGAGCAACAGCCGCTGCAGGTGAATTGGCAGCCCACCAACCGCAGATTCTCTTTTGATTGGCTGTTTCTTTGGGGCCTGCAATCAGCCTTTCAAGGTGCATCAGGAATGCTTTATTTCAGCTGGCAGCGCATGCCTGGAGGGTGCGAGCAATACCACGACGGGGTTGTTCCACACGATGTGCGTATCGAAAAATCGCAACAGGAAAAATTGATTGAAGCAAAGAATCACACCTTTACCAAACTCAAGAACGAATTTGGCTTTACAGATGCCCTACCACTGGCAGCACGCGACGTACTGTGTATCCACGACTCAGAGAGTCTTTGGAGTCATGAAATCACATCACAGAGCGTGACCTACACCACCCGTAAGCAGATCGACCACATCACCCAGTTCTGTCTGCAGAGCGGTCTTGGCCTCTGGTTTGCTCCCTCATTAGAAGCAGAAAAAGATCGGCTAGATGCTTACAAACTCATCGTCCTTCCGGGACATGCCTTTGAGCTTACCGCAGCGGAGCGGCACCTACTCAAAAACTTCCGGAGCAAGGGCGGACGCGTTCTCTCGCTTCCAAGAACTGGCTACAAAACCAGAAACAACAAACTCAGCCCGCTACCTGCAGTCTTTTACTCTGAAACTGATTTCTATCTCGATGACTATGGCGCACTTCTTGAAAGTGAAACCGAGACGTGTGATCTGACCGACACAGCGGCGGGTGGTCACATTGAGGGGCATCTATGGTCTGAGAAAATCCAAGTCCTCAACAAATCCTGGACGACTGAGGCGACTTTCAGCAACAAATCCATCTATGCAGGTTCACCAGCAATCCTCAAACTGAAAGAAGATGGGCAGCATGGAGCACATGTGCACCTTGCCACATGTCCAATGCCGCAGAAGGAGGCCTGGTCTGCACTGAGAAAAATTCTCGACCTGCCGGCACGCGCAATCTCAAGCGCAAGCGAGCTCCAGTTGCAGCTCCTCGAGAGCGGAAACCGGAAGTTTCTCGCCGGTGTACATTTTGGACAGCATCCGTCCTCTATTTCACTTCCAGCACAGCAAAAAATAGGAAGTAGCGTTCTCATGAGCCTAGACAAAAACCTTCAGGCTCAGGTTGAGCTCATCACGCAATCTGATTCGCAAAGCCTCTCGATTCCGGGACGAAGTGCGATTCTTGTCGAGCTACTCACGTGAAATGCGCCGAGAGTTGAGTGTGGCTCTCAAGAGAGCCACACTCTTTGCTTTTCAATTTGCCTTGGAGGGATTCGAGCTCAAACGCTCAAGCTCAACTGCAATAGCAGAGCCCAGTTGAGCTGCGGAACCAACCTTGCGGTTGTTGACAAAGAATGTGGGAGTGCCAGTAACGCCTGCGGTACTCAACATCGTGCTGGTATCTTTAATGGCTTTCTTGGACTCCTCCGAAGCAATGCACTTTTCAAAGTCTTTCACTTCAATACCTGCATCTTGAGCTGCCTGGATTGTTGTGCTGGTGAATTCCTTCTCCGTGTTTGGAGAGACAGGATTCGCAGCTTGCAATGGAACCGCAAAAGCCTTGTTGTGGAACTTCCAGAACTGATCGTTGCCTTGCTTACCTGCACACCATGCACCGCGCGCGAGATAACCACTCAAGCCATCAGGACGCAGCGCAAAGTTAGCCTGCACAAATTTAATTTTGCTGCCGTACTGCTCGATGATTTTATCCACTTCAATGTTAGCGGATCGGCAATGCGTGCAGAGATAATCGGACGCCTCAACAACAACAACCTGAGCTTTGTCGGCACCCTTGAAAGGCAGACCAGTCAAATCAAGATTCACTAGCGGTGCGACAGGCGCCTTGAGCAAAACCTTCAAGCGACCTTTCTCTTCAAACTTGGCCACTTCAGCACGGATTTGCTCTGACTGCTGCTGACCCTGCATGAACTGTTCGAGCTGCGGACGAATCTGCTCAAACGTGGTGCCTGGGGGCAAGCCGCCCTTGTTAGCTTCAAAGAATGCGCGCATGTCAGCTTCGCTAACCGCTTTGGGCTGAATCAGAGTTTTCAATTCAGGAATGTCGCTGCCTGCTGCGATTTTGATTTTCTTATCGTTAGCAAGTGCAACCCGGAGGGCAACTTCGCGCACCATGTTGGCAGATGCATCGTGCAACTGATTTTGCATTTGAAACAGCTGATCCTGCAGCTCAGAGGGGAGATCTTCGCGATTGAAAACTTTGCCATCCACTTCAAAAAGGGCGGCGTGGACACCTGAAGCAGCACCATCAACCGAACAAGACCCTCCGGTGGATGCAGCGCTCTTTGATGAGTTGTTTTTAAGCACGGTGGTTGTCACCGCAACGCCCACAGCGGCACCCAAACACACTCCACCCAGCAAAACCCCTACGACCTTGGCATTCGACATAAAGATCCCTCTCTTGGTTCACTCTTCGGTCACCGAGATTTCCGAGTCATCCGCGACAGGGGAATGCAAGGTGAGAATCATTGATGGATTCAACTCTAAAACAGTTTGCGCTACATGATACGGTAGAATTACAAATTCATCTACTTGCTCATAAATTCTTCCAATGGCCATCCTGCCGCGAGCCAGCATCTCGCGTTGCCAGGCACTGACACCGACGCGACGCACGAACCGCCCTGCTTCTAAGAAGTAATACTGCTCCGGCGCGTTTCTTTCGTTCACTGCATTTGAGCGCATCAACTGCATACAGCGCAGGTGATTTTCGCGTTCAATGCGCTTCTGCTCGCGTTGGATATTCAACTCGAGGTCAGCTTTCTGTTTCGCCAGACGCTCGTTTTCGATTTGCCGAAGTTCTTCCTGACGCTGAGCCTCAAGCTCCTCGGCGACAGTTTTGCTCTTCTTTGCTTGATGAGCCTGCGACTTAGCCTGAGACTCGGCCTGCTTCGCCTGCTTTTTTGAGACCAATCCAGCTTTCAAAAGTTGGTCGCGAAGACTCATGAGTCACCCTCCGAGAATCGGACAATGCCTCACTTAAAGCACAGGAACAGCCTCACGAACAGTATCTGCAAATAGCGATCTCAAAACCCATCGAACACTACCTGTAGTGTTTGATGGCGTACTGCCAAAAAATCCTCATTTAGCCTGAAAATAAAAAATATTTCTATTATTAACGGAGTCTTACGGAATAAAAAGAAAGGCGTATTTAGCACTTATCCACAGGTTTCGTGGATAACCTGTCAAGCTTCAATCGCTTTGTTCTTGATTACCGAGCGTCTGTCCGTTTTGCCTGCTAAAGTTGCACGGCTTTTTGCATTAGAAATGGGATATTATATGGATCAAGGGAACGTCCGTCGCGCGAGAGGATCTCATGACTCAATCGAGAACATATAAATACGACAATCTGCAAATTCGTATTGAGGAGGGCGGACAATCCACCTTGATGGTTTGGTTCGATGGTGAGATCCACGAGAATTTCAAAACACAGCAAGTCGCGCTGCCGCCCGCCGAGTCCTACATTATGAACCTATCGGGACTGCGCTCGATAAACTCGTTGGGAATTCGAGAGTGGTCGCAATTCATGTATCAGCTAACCCAAAAAGCACAGGTGACGCTCGAAGAATGCTCCGTCGTTTTTATTGATCAGGTCAATATCGTTCCCCAGATTCTCGCACAAGCGAAGGTGATTTCATTCTTCGCTCCCTATTTTTGTCCGCAGTGTAATCTCGAACTCAGCTGCAAACTTTCCGTTGCGCACCACAAAAAAGCGCTCCTCAAAAAGAGAGCCCCTCAAATCATCCACAGCTGTGGAGCCGAACTCCAGTTCGATGCTCTTGAAGAAAGCTATTTCCTGAACATCGACAAACTCATAGGCGAAAAATGAAATCCTCTGAACAAAAAATCTACGGACGCAATGCTTGCCTTGCGTTCGCCAAGCGCTTTCCTCAGGCCGTAATTCGTGCGTATTGCACCGAAACCAACCGCGGCAGGCTCGGCACTCTCCTTAAATTTATGGCAGAGAAGAAAAAAGCGTATCATATAGTGACCGACGCTGACCTGAACAAAATCTGCGAATCGGAACATCACGAAGGCTTGTGTTTGCTGGTTGAACGTCAGGGATTAAAATCAGAAGACGAACTCAGCGTGGCAGTGAAAAAAATTGCGAAAAGCGCTTCGCATTGTTTGCTGTGCCTCGATGGAATTGCCAATCCCCACAATCTTGGAGCGATAGCTCGAACCTCTGCACATTTTGGCGTCGAGCACATCATTCTGTGCAACGTTGGAGAGGAATCAAGGAAAGCGCTCCTTTCTGGAGCCTATCACCGTACCGCGGAGGGCGGTGGCGTGCACGTCAACCTCTACCTTGCCGAAGACGCAGCGGGCTTACTGAAGCGACTGCGTAAGGAACAGGGCTGGACAATTGTTGCAACATCGAGTCACGGACAAAGCAAAGATCTCAACGCAACGCGGCTCCCCAAGCGCTGCGTGCTGGTCATGGGCTCGGAGTCAGAGGGCATTTCCTCGCCCATCCTTGAATCGGCAGACTTCAAATTGCGTATAAAAGGAACTGGCCACGTTGAGAGTCTCAACGTGGCCAGTGCGACAGCCATTGTACTGAACGAGTTCAGCCGACAGGCTGCTGTTCCTCAGCGGAAGAAAGCTGAATCCGGAGACAAGCCGACGCGTGTCGCGCGAGTCGAAGGAAGAAAACGCATAGGATCTTGAGGAACACCGCCTGCAACGCGAGTTTCAAAGTGCAGATGGTAACCCGTGGCACGACCGCTGCGTCCAACGTAACCGAGAAGATCGCCCGCTTTCACAAACTGACCTTCACGCACTGCTAGGCGAAGCATATGTGCGTATAGGGTTTGCGTGTCATGGTCGTGGCCAACAATCGCGACAACACCATATGCGCGCTTTCTTTTTGCAAGAAGAACTTGCCCGTCAGCTGCAGCAATGATCGGATCGCCTCTAAAACCTTTAATATCAACGCCCGCATGAAGACGACCGCGACGCATTCCAAAGGGACTGGTCACATGACCATCCAAAGGCCAGCTCAAATCAACCGGGAAAAGCCGATTGGTGATTGAGTCAGAGGGAGCGCCAACACCACCTGCAACGATAGTCACATCAACATCCTCGGCTTCGCTTTCAGCGACCGCGCTGTCGTTGACGTCAGAACCTTGAGGCTTTTCCGCAGTGGATTGGTCATCGAATCCAAAGAATCGGGTTTCGACTTGCCGCTGACGCGAAAGAAAAACGGGATCCAATTGCACGACTTCAGACGATTCTGCGATTGAGCCACGCAAGAACAGCTCTGAAGTTTCGCGTTTTGCGATGCAGCCCACTGATGCCAAAACGGCACACAGCGCTACACATCTGCTCAAACGACCTGAAAACATTCCTCACTCCCGTGATCTGGACACCCAACACTCTCACCGCAGCCATGGAGTCGTGCAGATTTTAAAATCTTCGCCCCATGGAGGCTCGGTAGAACCCTCGCCTGGCTTGAATGAGGTGTGTCAAATTCGGTAAACAAACCAAGATTGCGCCCGGCGGGCGCTCTCTTGGTTGCTCAGTCAATGAATAAACCCTAGACCGATTCGCCGCTTGTTGCAACCCATGGAAGCGACTGCAATTTTAAGAAGTTATAGATTTTTGGCGCCTCAGGGGAATTTTTTCAATGAAGTCAAGTGGTCTGATTTGCACGTTTGTGCAGCTCAACTGCTCGGCCGGAAGTCGAACGGATAGTTCACGTTGACTTCACCACCCCCACGAGGAAGTGGGAACTTCCAGCGCCGAATTTCATTTGCAATACAGTTCTCCGTGGGACGGTCGTTCAACTCTGAGCTGGTCACGCTCGACGACGTGACTCGCCCCTCGGGTGAAATCAAAAACTTGGTTTTGACACGACCTGCCATGCCACGCTTTGCTTGGAGTTGCCTTTCATAGCAGGCCTTGATCTTGGCTAAGTTAGCTTTAACCACAGCCTCGATTTCCTCACGGCTGAGGTTTCCTTCTAGTACACTGTCTCCCGCAGGAGCGCTGACCGAACCCACAGAGAGCTTGCCACCACCGCTGTCACGACGGCCGCCAGCACCACTTCCTCCGGAACCAAGACCACCTGCTCCCAACCCTTTCAGTGCATCGCCGGGTCCACCAGAGGAAATCGAGTTGCCTTCGCCAATTCCTCCCAAACCAAAGGAACCGCGCTTGCCGCTACCACTGCCGCCTCCAAGTCCGCCGCCCGTCGACTTGACTCCCGTGGCAATCTTGCCTGCTCCCTCAGCGTTAATTGTCTTGCCGATGGAGTTGCCCAGGACATCGAGGTTCAGGCCGCCCAGTTCATCCTTCTTGCCTCCCTCGACTCCCATCATGCTGTTTTTGTCGTTGCCCTGACGCTGACCTGCGAACGCACCCGAGGTACCACCCCGCGGACCTCCGCTGTTACCGGGATTCGCATTGGCCTTGTTGCCCAAAAAAGTGTCCTTTGTGTTCTTCTTCTCGCCGGTGGTTGGCCCCTTGTTCTTCGCGGGCGCCTCGGGCTTGGGTTCGGGGCGCTTCGCCACAGGCTTGGCCGTCGGCTGAGGAGCCGGAGGCTGAGTGCGCTTAGCCTCGGGTGGCTTTTTCACCGGAGCCGGGGTTTTCACGGCAACCGTTGGCTTGGGTGCCGGTGGTTCTTTCTTGTCTTTGGGTTTGGGTGTGGGAGTGGTGACAGTAAAGACGTTGCTCCACGCCTCTTCCTTATCAGCTTCGCTCGGTACATAGTTTGCATTGACCATGAGGAGCAACGCGGCAAGCGCAAGATAAAGCCCAACCGCGTAGGCAAAGATGACAGGCTTGCCGTCTAGGTCGTCGACCTTCCTCAAAACAGGATTCGGCAGCGACACGCGGGTCATGAAATAACTCAGCGTGCCATGCTGCAACAAAACCATGTCGTTTGCAGACAACTGCACTTCCGCCGGCCCTTTGACCTGCTCGAATCGAGCACCACGACGAACACGAGCACGCATCTCATCGTTCAAAAAGACCACTGCCTTCGAGCCGCGAACATCAGCGATCTTGAGGTTACGGGTATTTGCCTTTGGACCCACGCCAATCAAATCGCCATCGGACTCGTTGCCAATCACAACTTTGTTGCTGCGCTCTTCATCTGTGCTGAGCTGCTCACCACCGTAATGGCGCACATCAAGAATACTTTGATCCCAGAATGCGACGACTTCGAGGGTGCTCCCGGTGCGACGATCCTTTTCCGCCGTGAACAGCAATCTTGAATTTGAAATGCGAGGAACGGCAGCCTTGGACTGTGTTCCCTTGCTGTCGCCAGTCTGCTCATCTTCATTTTCAGCACCAGCCGCTGCAGCAGTATCAGCAGCCTTCTTTACTGTGATTGTGACATCACCAATGGTGATTTCGTCGCCCACTGAAATATTCGCAGAAACATCAATCGGACGACCATTGACCTTGACACCATGCTCACTCGCCATATCGACAACGGCAGCCTGACCCGTTTGAGGATCAACTTCAATCATCGCGTGAATGGGTTCAACGAGGTTCCCCTGAATCACAAGGTGATTGGTCGTCAGACGCCCAATGATGACCTGCCCAGATTCAAGCACAAAGGAATCTGGGTAGCCGGGCGCAACTTTATTTGCGACAAGAAACAGAGCCATATCTCAATTCCCTTCGTCAGAACGACCAAACACTGTTCTCAACTCATTGACCCCCGGGCTTAGCCTCTGGAGCTGCTTCCGGGGGCTTGCTCGCTTGTGTTTTGGCTGCTTCCTCTTGAGCCTTCAACTTCTCAAGAAGGCTGCGCGCACGATTGTCGATATCCATCAAGTAACCCTCAGCACTGCTGTACTTCTCAAGAGTCGCAATGGCATCCCGGCGCTTGGCAGGGATCTCGGAAAGTGCCAAAGCGTAGTTCCAGAGCACGCGCTTATCGCTGGGACGACCGCGAACGACCTGATTGAGAAATTCCGCGGCCTCTTCAGGCTTGCCGGCCTGTCTGTAGGCGATCCCGAGAGCAGCCTTCACGTTCAAATTTCCTATGCCAAAATCTTTGAGCTTACCTAATTGCTCAAGCGCACCCACATGGTCGCCAACTTTAAGCGCAAAAAGAGCGAGCGTCAGCATTGCTGGTTCGTACGAAAGCTTTGCTGCTTCACGAAAAGCGGCCATCGCGAGCACAGTTTTCTTCTGCTGGTAGTGCATCAAACCACGGGCATGCATGATTGCCGCATTCACTTTGGCAGCTCCCTTACCCACCGCCTCTGCGGTATCGAGAAGGTACTGAGCCATCCCATAATCGCTACGCAGCAGGGCTGTGTAAGAACTTTCTAAGAGTATCCAAGGATCACGCGATGATGCTGTTGAACCGCGTCGTTCAAGAACAGAAAGAAAATCACGGCTGGTTCCCGAAAGCCGACGAAAGACCAAGTATGAAATAACTGCTCCACCGTCGTCGCTGCGCTCTCGATAGGTTTGCTCGAGTGAGCGCAGAACATCCTCAATTTTCGGTTGAGCAATCTGCCCGACGAAGGTTTCCTCGTTCGCAAGAGTAGTAACCACGTAGCTCACCGAAGATTGAGCTGACGGAGCATTCTTGGGCTGTTGCGCACCACCGCCGTTTTGTTGCTGGGTGCCGCGTTCCTGAGATGCTGAAGGCTCCTTGCCTTTAGTACCTTTCTGCCGAGTTTGCTTATCTTCATTTTCGTCTGGCGCATCTGCGCTCTGAGCCTGCTCACTCTGGGTGGATTGACACGCAACCAGATAGGCCGAGGAAAACAAAGTACAAACTGCAACGAATGAAGAAATCACCGATTTCATTTTCAGAATCCCTTCGGATCAAGAACAGATTTGTACTTCGCAGAATCGATAACCTCGGTACCCACAAACATCACATTCGGAATCCACTCTTCAGATTTGCGGTACTTCGTTGGCTCAAGTCGAGCGAGAGCAGACAAAACCTTTTGACCGTAGTCGGTGTAGACGTTAAATTTCGCAACGATGTCACCACCACTTTGGTAGTAGTCTTTTGCTTTTTTCTGCAACTGAACACCCAGACCTGCGAGGGTTGCCTTCACCTTTTGCCACCCCTCTCCCGTGATTCCAGGAGGCTGTGGCGGATTGAGAAGCTCTGCTGCAACGAGCTCATGCGCATATCCCACAACATAAAGACTCGCGACTGACCATTCTGCATCACCGACACTTTGAACAATGCCCGTAAATTTATCGGTCAGTTTTTTGAGCTCGGCGTTGCGCTTAATTATGTTCTGCTGGAATTCAGCACCTGATTTACCGCCAACAAGCACTTCGCGCCTGAACTTCTCCAGACTCGGGAATTCCTGAGCGAAGCGAATAGCACCTACGTACGAAAGAGGTGGTCCAGCAGACACAGATCCCTTATCTGCGTTGTAGAGCTTCATAATTTGTTGCTGCGCTGAAGCAACCTTTCCGCCATTACCAGCCTTTTTTGCTGCCTCGGCAATACGGTTCCAAACTTCAATTTTCTCAGTGGTTGTTTTTGAGAAACGGAGCAAATCTTTTTCCGCAAAACTCCAAAACTCTTGGTAACGCCCCGCGCGCTCCAGCACGCCTGCCATAGACTCAGCAGCAACTGCAGCTGCAGGCCCGCCCGCTTTAATAACCTGAGGACAAACCTCACGTGCACGTTCTGCCTGCGACAACGCTTCATAATAAGCACAGGCACCCGCCATGAGCTTGGGTGACTTTGGATTGGTGGGATATCGCGTGAGAAACATGCGCACATAGCTGACTGCAGTCTGGAGCTGCAACCGACCAGAAGTCAGGTCAATGATTTCAAGCATAGCGTCATCGACAAGTTCACTCTTTGGATGTTCATTAATAACGCGTTGATATGCCGCAGTCGCCTTATCAAGACGGTTGGCACGCTTGTAGTTTACCCCCGCGTTAAAAAGGGCTGCGTCAGCTTTATTGTAGGCTCGATCGGCTGCGAGACGCTCGAACTCCTGCGCGGCCTGCTCAAACTTACCACCACTCTCGAGCTCCTTGAGCTCATCGAAACGGTTAGCACTCTTGATGAGCGACAAACGTTTTCCAAGCTCTCCGCCCTTGTATTGAGGAATCTGAAGAAGCGAATCGGTTGTGCTAATAAGTTTTTTCTTGTCATCCTTCGAGAGGAGCAAAAGGAACTCTGCTGCTGCAGCTCCTTCCTTTTGACCTGCTCGCTCTTTCGCAAGAACCATCAAGCGCTTTTCAGCTTGAGGAATATTGTTGGTCTTCAAGAAAATCTCTGCTGTGTCGACCTGGCAGTCGAGCGTTCCTTGCTTTTTTGGAAAAAGAGATGCGTAGGAATCGCAGACGGTCACGTATTCTTGAACATCAGGTGACAATGAACGGCTCGGTTGAGCTGCATTAAACCGCTGAGAACGCAGACCGGCCATTTCTTTTTGAATCACGAAATAAGCTGAGGTGCGTTGATAGTCGAAAGCCTTTTCGTACCGTTGTGGATCAGCCGTACGAAACTCTTTCTTTGCCGTGAAGGACGCAAAAGTCTTCCCCGCATCGCGAAATTGATCGCGCAGGTACTGAAGCTCGCCCAAAAGGAATCGGATCTCGTTGGTTTCCTTCCGATTGGGATAAGTTGCAAGATAGATTTTATACCCTTTTATCGCCTGCTCGAGATAATATTGCTGCTTTTCCTTTTGGCCCAGGAAGTGCATTTTCTTCGCATACGTGTAACTCACGTTGTGAATCTTTTCTTGAGTTTCCTTGAAGTCAGGATTGTTCGCATTCACCTTTGCCCAACTTGAATCTGGTCCATAGTTCTTGTTGAGCGCAATGATTTCCAGCCACAGCAGAGTTTTGTCGTTCTTGAGGTTTGCCGTATCGGCAATTTGAATCTGCAGCTCAGCCGAACGAAAATCGTTGGGCTTCATTGCAATGTAGGTCTTTAAAACGACAACCGCTTTGTCATATTCGCCTTTATCCTGAACAAGACCTGCAAGCTTATTGAATAGGTCACCCATATTCTTTTCATTGGCGTTGCGGGTCATGTAATCCATGGCTTCCTTGACTTGACCCAATTCAACGTACGCCAAAAGCATGTCTCGAAGCGCCTCATCCTTCATCTTTAGGCGCGCGCCTTTTGCGGTTGTGTTGGATGTATTTGCCAAATTAACTACGAGCTGCCAACGTTCGAGTGCCTGCTGATACTTCTGCAGATTGTAAAGACACCATGCAATCTTGAATTCTGCCCATGGACGAATGGGAGCGCGCGTGTAACGAACCACCTCGGTGAACGAGGTCAGCGCCTTTGGAAAATCGAGGCGGCCAAAGTGATATTCACCCAATGCGAAGTGTGCATCGGCAACGCGTTTGCTGTTCGGATAGTTAGCAACAAGTCGGCTGTAGTACTGAGCAGCTTCCTTGTTTTGACCAAGCTGGTCAAAGGCATAGGCAAGCTGGAAAGTCACCTCGTCAATGCCTTTCCCCTTCGGATATTCAACAATAAATTGCTGGCAGCGCTGAATAACCTTACTGGTTGCAATCTTGCTCTTCGTCATGGTGAGGCGCGGTTCGGCACCACGGCGTCCACCCTGATCCCATTTATTCCACGTCTCATCGTATTGTCGCGATTCTTTAAAGAACGCGAGAAGAGACTGCTGATGAAGACTTTCAATCAAGCGCCGCATGATCTCGGGTCGCTGCTCGGAGTTAGGCCGAAGCTTCGCAACCAGAGGCTCCATGTATCGAATTTCGTTGTCGAGTGCTGAGCTTAAATCTTTCTCGATTGCCGCAGTCTCGAAGTCGCTCCGAGAAAGACCGCCACCTTTTTCTTCGCGCAATTCGCGTTGGGACTTGCCTTGCTTTTTCTTTCGCTCGACCTCGTTATCTGTGCGCTCTTTTACAGTCACAGGCTGTTGCGATGTGCTGACCTTCGCCTGCCCCGAGCCACCGAGCGAAGCGGGGCTCTGTGCCTGAGCTGGGAGAGCTTGAACAGCAAGAACAGCGAATGCACTCAAACCTATTAAATTCTTCATTTTGATCTGCCTTTGCCACCACTGCCGGGGCATTTTGAATCAATATTGTAGACGTAGGCTCCAAGTTCGTCTTCCCAATACTCGCCTTCGAACGGCCAGAATTCGAGCTGTTGGCCAAGATTCAATGGACGCATGCCTTCACCCCATTCGGTTTTATCCGCGGGTGCATCATCGCCCTGATACTCGTTGCGCAGCTTGTCTGTGATTCCACCGAGCAACTCGAGGTTAATAAGCTGAGCTTGGTTACTGAGATCTTTTAGATGCCGGAAAAGCTGCACACCTTGGTCGAATGACTGCTGGCCAGTCCGTTCAGCAGTTGCAACACGCAAGTCTTCATAAACTTTCTTAAGAACCTCAGCGAGGCCGTCAAAACGAGCCCCTCGGGTGCGCAGCAACGCCTTTTCACGATCTAACCCGCGCACCACTTGCTGTCCTTCTTTGAAACCGTCGCTTCGGCTCACCGAGTCAACAATATCAACGGCTGCTGTGTACTGGTTGAGGCGCTTCGTATTGGTGTAATTCGCAATCAAATCATAAAAACTTGAGTACTGCTTGTTGTATGATTTGAGCAATAGGTTCAAGTCCGAGAACTTTGCACGGTACCGATCGCCAAATCGTTTTAAAGAGGTCTTTGCGCTCTCATAACGACACAAACGCAGATAGGTAATTGCACTGAGGATATAACTCTCGGGGTAAAATCTGTTTTGGAAGAACGGCGAATGAATTGTGTGAATGTTGCCAAGGGTGTTGTTGTGTTTTTGGATGAGGAAGAACGCCCATGCCCCTTCAAGCAGGGTCTGGAGCCACAAATCGGATTCTCGGGGGATTTTTGAGTATTGTTCGAGTGACGATTTAAACTCTTTGCGTTCATAGAATGCACGCGCCAGGTTCATCGCTGCCAGCTGCTTCAAACTGCCGCTTTGGCCTCTCGATTGAGCACGCTTAAATGCGCCAATTGCAAGGTCTTCATTCCCTGTGAATGAGTAAATCATCCCCAAGTAGAGCTGTGCGAGTGCAAAATACGGGCTATTTGGTGGCACCCGATCGAAATCGGCCTTCGCACGCGCGAGGTTCGAACTGACACTTGGATTCGTATCGAATGCCTCGAGACCCTTGTAGTAAAAATAGAAACCCTGCGCCGAGGGTGGAATAGACAATGGATCTAGTTTGGTTTGGAATAAACCAGCGATACTGGCACGGCCAAGAGGTGTGCGGGCGTTTATGTCGCTAAGGGCTTCCAAGGCGGGGCGGAACAGATCGTTCCTGGCTCCCTGCTGAACCAATCTGCCGTAGAAAAACGCTGCTCCGTAGGGAAAACCAGCACCACGTAGCGCATCCGCAAGTCCGAACTCGGCTTGAGAGCGAGTGTCGCCGCCCGAGGACGCAACAACCTGATAAAAAATCCGGGCTGCATTCAGGTAATCTCCAGAGCGACGGAATCTTTTAGCGTCATCAAGCGGTCCCGCGTCTGCCCGGAAAGAGATTGCGCAACACAACACAAGCCCAAGCGCCTTGGGAACAAGATGCCCTTTCACAAGAGAGAACTTTGACCTGATGTCTGATCTCATTGCTGTGAGCTTCCCATTCAAAAAAAGTAACCCGTTCCGACCGTAAGGACCGCGTTTTGCGACATTCCAGAGCCCTCGAATCCGGTAATAAAAAACAGCCTGAAACCCCAATTTACAGAGAGATTCTTGGACACAAAATAACGCTGCCCTGTACCCAGATTGAACTGAGTTGCCGTGTAGGGCTTCGGCGGCGCTGCCTGCTCGTTCGGAAGCAGCGTTCGACAGCCCTGCTTACGACGTTTCATGTTGGCAACCCCTCCACCACCCGTGAAGTACCAATCGAAGTAAAGCACATCGCCACTGGCGCGCTGATACTTTCCATAGATAGGAGTCAGAGCAACTCCTCCACCAGCAAGCATTTCGGTTTCTTCAACGATCGGTTCAATGTTGAATTTACCGCCGAGTTCCGTGCAGTCTGATTTATTTATAGTGATGCCTGCGGCACCTTCACCAAAAAGTTCTACAAGTTCGGTGAGGTGGAGCGACGCCCTGAGTCCAGGCAAATACGTATAAGTAAACGTGCTGTTCATCACGGCGCCAAGGCTTGCGCCGGCCTCAAGCCTCACAGATTTTTGAAAATACTTCGGCCGAATCACACGAATTTCAAAGTTACTGAACGTATTTGCCTTCTGAGCTTCAGCCAGAGTCGGCACCAGCAACGTAGAAATTGCAGCCATGATTCTGCAGCTTGTTTTCATTTAGTTCACATCCCTCTTCTGAACTGCAAACTTCCAGGAAATGAATTCTGCCTGTTGCGCCGAGGCCAATATTCTTTTGATAATTCTGTAGGGAATCGATTTATCCGACTGCATAACAAGTGTTGAAATATCTGAATTGCTGAGCGCAAGGTTCTTTTGTCGGTTCTTCAGAGTTTCATTCTGAGCTTTAAGCTTTTTGAATGAATCATAAGCAGAGCGAATTGCGCCTTGACCGTCTTTTTTGTAAACTTCAACCACATCTTGAGAATTGGGCGTCAGTGGAATTTTAAGCCCGCCCTGAATCACTATTTCCGTTCGAGTGATTGCCACAGTTGCAGCCGAATCGAGACTTATTTTTACAGAAGACATGGGTAGCTCAAGATTCGCAGAAACCTCTGCACTCTCGCCACTCACAGAGAAGTTCATGAGCAAAAACACGATAAGAATACTGAACACATCCAACATCGGATAGAGATTCAGTTCAAAGGAGTCGCCACCTACATCTACACCGGCCATGCTTACCTCAATCTGCGAAAATCACGTTACCCAATACGACCTTTGTCACAAGACTTGTTGGGTCAACACCCGCAGGCATCTTGTAGTCAGGTGGAAATTCAATGGGAGCTCGCCCTGACCTGTACTCACGCACCGTATCGAGAACCATGATCAATTTTTCGTACGAAACTTCCGCTTGAGTGAAGACAGTGACTTTGTCGAATTTCGGAGTCACCTTACGAATGTCGTAAATCTTCTGCTGAATCTTATCGAGCCCCTCTTCGGTGAGCGGAACTTCAATCTCTTCTTGAATGACCGAGCTTGCCGTCGTTGCTTGCTGATATTTCACAGTCTTGCTGTCGATAGTGATGCTGACGGTCTTCTCGGGATTCTTTTCAATCTCCTCCTGCTTTGGAGGCGGCTGACTCGACAAGAAGGGGACTTCGATTAGTGTCTCGCCCGTTGCCGAAAAAACAGAAGTTGCAAGCAGGAAGATAATGAGCACAGAGAACAAGTCGAGCATCGGCGTCACGTTGATCTGGAACGCCGTCTGCACCTGCTTTCTTTTCTTGAGCTTGAATCCGCTCATTTCTTTTCCTCGCGGTAACTTCGTTATTCAGGAGAGGACTTGGAAGTCAGGTTCGCGCGACGCATCTGCAGTAACTCGATTAGCTTGGCTGCGAACTCATCTGTTGTCTCGGTGGTCTGATTTGCTTTGAAGGTCAACAAACCGTGAACAACCATGGCCACAAGAGCAGTACCCAAGCCGAAACCGGTTGCATACAGCGCGTGCGAGATACCCTCGGCGAGCTTCGTTTGCTTTGCAGCACCCGTAAGAGTTGCCACCGCACTGAAGGAAATGATGAGACCAGCAATAGTACCCAACAAACCGAGAAGTGTAGTGATGTTAGCAAGTGTACCGAAGTAGTTCAGGTAGCGATTAACGAGAGGAAGACGCTCAAGGGTTGCAGATTCAATTGCATTCTGAGTTTCTTCGGCCGTGCGACTCGCGCTCTGCAAACCTTTCTTCCACACACGGGGAAGAATCTGCTTTGCAGGCTGACGTTCACACAAGCGGATTGCACTCTCAATTTGATTGTTGGCAACTTGTTTGTAGATCTCTGACCACATGCCACGAGCATTCTGTGTGTCGAAGACATAATAAAGAAGCCATCCTCTCCACAGAGCCAGTGCAACTACACAGATGAAGAAAAAGAGGATCACGTACATGATCCAGCCACCGTACAAAAACGCCCTTTGAATTAACTCCATTTGAAGCCCCCACGCTCATGGATGATTTCGTTTAGAATTTTAGGGAGCTTGGACGCGGCGAGTCAATGTTACTTAATTGGCCGTCAAAAATCAGTCCATCGTTTCAACTTATCGTAAACAGAACCCAAATCCTTCTCACTTGGAAGCTCGAACTTACGTAACAACTGACCTTCTCGCGAGAGCAGCCAACAGGTCGGAACTTTCGGATTCTTCAGCTGATCGACGAACTCTGTTGGTGCAAGACCAAAAAGGTAACGTGGCTTGCGTTGTTCCGCCCAAAGTTTGAGGTTCTCTGCTGTGTCGTGCGAAAATGCAGCAACTGCCGCGATTTTGCGTTCAACAAAAAATTCATGGTTCTTTTCAAAATAGAGATGCACCTGATCGCTTTGCTTGTTCCAGGTTCCCAACAAACAGACGAACGAGAGGCGATACTTCTGGGGTTCAAAACTCTGCCCTTTCGTTTGGTCGGGTGCGAGCAACACAAGCGGTGGTAGTGAGACCTTGCGCTCGTAGGGTGAAGGGTCGGGCGTCGGTTTATTGCCGGCCGGCACAGAACCAGATGCGGCTGCCCATGCCAGAGGCGTAAGACACAGAGCCGCAGGTGCGACTGCCAGTGCGCCAAGACCAATGCGCCACCCGCACAACTTTTGCTTCGAGTAACTAACAGTGCATTTGTCACAGTTCATATGCCTGCCTCCCAAGACATAAGGTGACTCCGCGGAAAGAGTCGGTATTATATTGTCACGATTGCTCGAAGAATAAACGAGGGCACCTTGGAATACGTTGACACTCCCTCTCAGGCAGACACATCTGCTGAGCACTTAAGCATGAAGCGTTCCGCGGAGAACATCTGGGCTATGCCCTGGCAAGAGCTTTCTGTTGTGCTGGGACAACAAAACATTCTCGCTCATCGCAACATGAATATTCCTCACCGCGAGCGAGCAGCTGAATTTCTGCGGCACTGCGGGTTTGACCTGAGCAAGTTTGAACACCGTAAACAGATAGAGCAATTTTTTGGTGAGGCCTTGTTTTTTATACGACACACTTTGCTCTCCACCGACGAGCGTGAGCGTTTCCCAGTTCCCAACGAGCTCCTTCACCTCGAGGATCCAAGGCGGCTGCTTGTGTTTGCAAGCCAGCGCGTTCCAAGGCGCAGATATTTGCGGTTATGGTCATGTGCGCTGCTCAAAGTGATGAACGCCATCTCGCACCTCGAGTTCAACGGCAAGCTCAGAGAGCTCGATGCGGCCCGAGAACAAATTTTTGGACGAATCCGCTCAATCATCTCGCAACGCACAGATCAGGGTTGGAAGGCTCAATCGCAAAATTTGGAAGTCCAGCTCGTCAACCTGGAGTGGAAAGAAGCCAAAACCAGACACAGCGTTCTGCTCAAACTCCTGCACAAACCTGAGGCTATGGCTGAAGAGGTCTTCGATTACCTGGGAGTTCGCTTCGTGGTTTCCGAGGCGCACGACATCGCCAAGCTCCTGCGTATTTTGATGGAAACCGACATCATCATTCCCCACCAGGTTTTGAATTTACGCACCCGCAACGCGCTGCTAAATCTGAGCAGTGCGCACCGACAATTGTCTCTCGCATATGATTTGCTGCAAACGGGTACTGTGAGTCCCGAGGAATTCATGCAGATGTGCAACCGAGTCGACTGGAGCATGTCTTTCGACGAACCCAAGGGCAAAGGCCGCCAGAACATTCATTCGAGTGCAAAGTACAAATCAATACAATTGACTGTAAGACACCTGGTGCGCACCCCCAACCCTGCATTTTTGGTGCTCAGTTCACTTGCGGGGCAATTGCGCCACGCGCGCGGGCTTGAGCCAGAAGACGACCCGCTTCTCATGGGGCTGATTCCAGAAGAGAACGCGCGTTTCTTTCCCTTGGAAATTCAGATTTTTGATCGCAGAAGCCACGAGGTCGCCCAGTTCGGACCGGCCTCTCACGAACAGTACAAATCAAACCAACTCCAGACGGTTCGGAAGAAAATTCTTGGGGGGCTGCTTCACTTCGATGAGACACGCTTGCAAACCCAAGACTTTTGAACGAAATCGGAGAGGAAGCACACATCACGTGTGCAAGAAAGGGTTAAAATGGACGGACTAGACCAGTGGCTCGACGTTGCCGGCTTAATGCCGCCGCTCCCTGCTGATGTGTCGCAAAAGCTCTTCGCCAAAACGGGGGGCGACACCTCCGGTTCGCACACGTTCATCCCAAACCTGCTCACCGAAACAGACTTCTACACACACGTGCTTCCGCAGTTGCAGCGCAACGTCTCGCCCGACATCATCAAGTTTATTGTCACCCGAATTTCGAAGACCTTCATGCTGCGCAAGAAACTGTCGGAACTGAGGTCGCGCATCGAGGCTATTGTTGGTGCCGGAAACTTCTCAGCCCTTTGGCTCGACCGCGAAGCATTTTCCGCTGACAGCATGGAGCACCGCGCGCTTGTCACAGAAGCGGTCATCCATGTGTATTCTTCGAATGCGTTGCAGAAGCTCGTCAAACTCTTCTACACTCACAAAATTCCGATGATTCCTTACGGAGAAGGCGGTGGCTACAACATGGGAGTCACACCCATGGCTCCCGCAGTTACCGTTAGCTTGCGCGGCATCGATCACATTTCCGAAATCCGCCCCAGCCGTCGCTGCAATGGCAACTTTGAGGTCACGGTGGGTGCAGGTGTGCCGTTCAAGGATCTAGTCAACTACCTCAACAAGCGCGGATATGTGCTGCGCTGTGACCCCAACACTCCGCGTGCAGCCACAGGAGGTATTGCAGCAACTGGCAGCAACGGCGGACGCAAGGCTTATGAGGTTATAATACATGGACGAGCGGTCACATCGCGCGGTACGGCGGTATGCTTTGCACCCAACGAACGTGAAGCCAAAGACATTGAAAACGAACCGTTCCTCATGGCGAGAAAGTTTTTCAGCGTTCACGATACCACCCAATTCGACCGCGAGTTCAAAGGCCTTGCCAAGAGAGAGTTGAAAGCTGTGTGTGAGCCCTCACCTGAACAGGTGAATGTGCCCCTGCAGGGAATGAAAGCACACGCAAATATGCTGGCGCAGCAGGCACTCAGAGCCGAGCAGCCCGAAAACTATCTGCAAACAGACACCATGGCAGATGCACCAAAGCTGCCGCTGTCTGCTTTCGTGGGCGCAGAGGGCACCACAGGCTTCATTTATGAAGTCACGTTTGAAATCGAAAAGCCAAGACAATACTTGATGGGAGCGCGCTGGCACTTCAAATCCGTGGAGGCTGCAACACGCGTTACGCGAGCCATCAAATCACTGCCCCAGCGCGATCACCCGGAATACTTTGAAATCATCACAGGACACAGCATTCGCCGTTTCCTGTTGCAAGATTTTCCGCACGTTTTTTCACCGCAAGATGAGGCTGTCATCATTCTCTCTGTTGAAGAGCAAGATGCCACCACCTGTCGAACGCGTCTGCAGCGCTGCGAGGCTACAGCCTATATTGCCCTTGCAGATGCTGGCCTGACACCCTCTGAAGAAATGCGCCACGTCGAGAAAACTGAAGTGCTCGATGTAAAACGAGGCCTGCATGAATTCGAATTGATGAAACGTCCGCGCGAGGAGCTTCCCAAAAAGCTACGCACCAAATGCAAAACCGACATGGAAATCCGGAGCGAGTATCTGCCGGAGGTTCTCAAAATCGTTGAGCGCAGTAAGCCCGCACGCTTGGCTGACCGCAAACAAGACGTTTTGTTTGGGCACCTGACTCCGCGTCACACCGCTATCATCCACTGGAACATCGGTGGATTTGACCTCTACGATGAAGAGCAGGCAACTCTGGCCTGGGATTACCTCGAAAAAGTTATCGATGAGGCTCAGAACCTCGCCCCAAAGAACGATCCACACGGCAGTGCGCGTTTCACAGGCGAGCACGGGGTCGCAGGTAAAGCCGCTTTCCTCTGGATCAATCACATCCCCAAAGATGACTTCGAGCGCATGTGCCGTATCAAAGACATCCTCGACCCTGATGACCTGTTCAACCCGGAAACTCTCTTCCTGCGCACGAGTCTGTCGCGCTCCCTGCGTGCACGCCTTCTCAACATCAGCTCACGGCAAATCCAGGAGTCTCTGAAGTCGGGCAATAAACTTGCCGATGAAACAATGCTTGAGTCAGAAAAGCTTGCCATCAGCGAAGGACAAAAGTGCACACGTTGCAACAGTTGTAAGGTCTGCCCTGTTATTGATGCCGAGCACCAGCTTGAGAAAAAGGGGCAACGCAAAAGTAAGCAGCCCGTTCTTCCAAGCAAGCGCAATGTGCTGATGTTCATGGAGCGCATTGCAGTCTTGCGCGCCTCGGCGCGATCGACCCATAACTCAGCTCAGTTCGACAAAATTATGGGCGCGACACAGCAGATGCTGAGCGAAAGTGCTTCATTGCTCAAGAAGTGTTTTTATTGCCGTCGCTGCGACAAAGCTTGTCCGGTTGAAATCGATGTGCATCCACTGATGCGCGCCTACCACACCATGGGTAAGTTGCCCTCAATGGGCTCAAAACTCTGGGGCTTCCTCTATGAGCGACTCATGGGTGATGATTTCTTCAAGCCCCTCACATACAAGCTCTTGGCGTTCTTCATTCAGTTGGGTTTGCCGTTGCTCAATGTCATTCGCAAAATGAAAACGGTGCCCGATTGGCTCAAAACCTACACTGTGCCTCCGACTCTCTCGGTCTCCCACTATGAGCCCGCTGCGCACGGCCACAAACTGCGCTCAGCCGATAACTTCGTCTTGGTCAAGCCGGACTTGGGCAATGCAGTTGCTGCACACGACACCCTTGCACCGCACACTATATACATCCGCTACCGAGGCTGCATGGACACCTTCGGTTTGCCCCAGGCCACAACAGCCGTAGACACCTATTTCAAATCGGTTCTGAGAGTGCGTCTTGTCGATTTGGAAAAGAAAATGTGCTGTGGCTTTCCGTTTGAAGCCGAAGGTTTACATGAGCGCGCCAAACAAGCACATATGGCTTCGCTCGTCGAAATTGCTAAGTGCATTCACCGTCTCGTTGAAGAATGGCGCGCAGGTGCACCTCATGGCCAACCCAAGTTCGTTCTTTTTTCGAACTGTCCTACCTGCTGCGAGGCCATCCGCGAATTCAAAGCACTGCTCAAGCAGCCTGAGAAACTTGAATACCTCAAGGCCAAGGCGTCGCTTCCGAGTTCATTCGACCTTTCTCTGCTCGACTACCAAGTTCAAGATACGGCTGAAATTGCCATGGAACTTATGAAAAAGTTGAGCTCGGAAAAAATCCCACAGCCTCAGCTGCCCCAACCGAGCGAAAAAATCCAGCGCACAGTTGGCCTCAAAGTGCCCTGCCATAATACAAAACAAGCCACTGCTGCGCAGCTTGAATTGCTCAAAATGTACTATTCGGGTGTTGAGGCATACGACAATTGCTGCGGCCTTTCTGGAACAGCGCGTTTGAAGAACCCGCGCATTGGAACCCAGATTGCTGAGAACCTGTTCGACCAGATTCGTTCGGCTCCCGCCAGCGTGGTGTTGAGCGGATGTCCAAGCTGTCGCGATGGAGTCAAAATTCAACAGGGCATTCTGCTCGCGCGCAAGGAACGCGTCGCAGAATTTGAGGTTTCGGGCATCTTCCAGCAGATCGTTGCCGACTTGCGTCTTTCCGAATCCTCAAAAAACACCCCTGCAGGATGACTTTCTCATGACCCCTCCGCAAAACGAGATTCAGCTCGTCTCTGGCTCCACCACTCTGGGCGTGGCACACACGACGGGTAAGCTTTCTCGCCTGGTGAGTCCTGCAGGAAATCTCTTGGTCGAGCCGCTTGCGGATGAATGGAAGCATGCCCTCAGCGATGAAAACAGAATGCAGTTTACCAGTCTCGATGCTTGGGGTGGCGACGAATGCTATCCGACTGTGGGTGGGTCTGCTCTTTGGAACCTGCGCGATCACGGTAATGTTTGGGGGAAGTCTCCCGACCTCAATTTTGCTCATGACAACCAGTCAAGCAGTGGCTGGTCGTGGGGCAGTGCACATTTTAAACGAACTATCGTTGGCAAAAGCGAAACTCTTCCTGCAAGCCGGTGGGGAGCCTTTCACTTTCAAGTTCAGTTCAACAATTCCGTTCCGCTGAAAACCTTCAACCCCGAATTGCATGCGAGTTTTTGTGCACTGGGCGTTTACGCATCGCATGCCTTATTCGCTGCTGAACCGGGTGACGTTGTGGAATGGGGAATTGTGCGCGGGCACTCTGAACTCGATTCGCTCCTGCAGTCTGACTTCGCAGTTGAGATTCTTGCCTCAAGAAAATTCGCCCCCGATGCCCAACCGTTGGCCTCAAAATTCTACGTACAGGCCACACCGGGAGGGATATTTTGTACATCGCTCATCCGCAAAAAACTGGGTGTGCGCATCGACGTCCTTCAGAACGCTCACCTGCCCTGGGTGGGAATCTGGTGGTGCCACAATGGCTGGGGCGATGGACGACCGCACTCTACGGTTGGAATTGAACCAACCAACATCCCGAGCGACGGCCCGATTCTGCACTTCGATACCCCCACCGGAACCCATTCCACTTCTGCAGAGTTCGCTTGGGTTATCTCTAATAACCTAATATAATGAATAAAATTTTAAATACACACACCCCTTGACGTTGCCTGTATCCGCCTTAACTTTACGGCGATTTCAACGTCCGGAGGCATTCATGTCACAAGAAGTCCATTCCTTTCAGGCTGAGACCCAGCAACTCCTCAACCTGATGATCCACTCCCTCTACTCCAATAAAGAAATCTTCCTGAGGGAACTGATCTCAAACGCATCAGACGCCATCGATAAAGTGCGCTTTGAAGAGATCACCAAGAAGAACTTGCTCGCGGCGGAAGGCGAGAGCGGAATTCGTTTGAGCGTTGATGCGCAAAGCAGAAAGCTGGTTATCGAAGACACGGGCATTGGAATGACTCGCGATGAGCTGATTTCCAATCTCGGTACAATTGCGAATTCGGGTACGAAAAAGTTTCTTGATAAACTCACCGAGACCGACAAAAAAGACGCAAACCTGATCGGACAGTTTGGCGTTGGTTTCTACGCAGCCTTTATGGTTGCTGAAAAAATAACTGTGGAGAGCCGTTCTGCTTCTGGAGAACAGGCATGGCTGTGGGAAAGCACCGGCAATGGTACTTACACCCTTGCCTCAGGCAGTAAGTCGGCGCGTGGAACACGCATTGAACTGACACTTAAGGATGATGAAAAAGAGTTCCTTGAAGAGTGGCGCATCAAGGGTATTATTCGTAAATATTCTGACTACGTCACCTATCCGATTGTCTGGCTCGACAAGGACAACAAGGAAGAGCGCCTCAACAAGTCCACTCCTGTTTGGGCACGCGCCAAGAAAGACAACAAGCCCGAAGATTATCAGGAACTCTACAAACAACTGAGCGGTGACTGGCAAGAGCCTTTGTTGTGGGAGCACATGAGCGTAGAGGGGCTTACCCCGTTCCAGGCGGTTGTGTACATTCCTTCAGCGGTGCCTTTTGACCTGTATCAGCGCGATTCACACGGCTTGCATCTTTACGTGAAGCGCGTCAGCATTTCTGACAAGTGCAAAGAGCTTATTCCTGAGTATCTGCGTTTTGTCAGTGGTGTTGTTGAAACCGATGAACTTCCACTGAACGTGTCGCGTGAAATTCTTCAACAGAACACCAAGCTCCCCGCTATCCGCAAACAGATCGTCAAAAAGCTTCTCGGAGCGTTGCAGAACCTCGCCAAGAACGAGCCTGAAAAATACACGAGCTTCTATGCAAACTTTGGCGCGGTGCTGAAAGAAGGATTCCACTTCGATCGCGACAGTCATGAAACACTTTCTGAACTCGTGCGTTTCCGTTCCACCAAAACTGGGAGCGACAGCTGGGTTTCTCTCAAGGAATATTGGGAGCGTAAGGCCGATGGCCAGCGAGATATTTATTATCTCAGCGGGTCGTCATACGACGCTGTTTCGGCCAGCCCACACCTCGAGGCGCTCACCTCGCGCGGAATTGAAGTCCTGCTGCTGAGTGATCCGATCGATGAGTGGTTCGTGATGGATTATCCGAAGCACGGTGAAGCGAGTCTGAAGTCAATTGCCAAAGGTGATTTGGATCTTTCGGGTGTCGGACAGGAACCTGAAAAGAAACAGAACGAGGACGAGCTCGCTCCTGAGAAAATCGCCCCGCTGCTTGAGATCTTCCGCAGAAAATGTGGAGAAAGCCTAAAAGATGTGAAAATCTCAAAACGTTTGGTGGATAGTCCGTGTTGCCTTGTCGCCGACGAATTCGGACTCAGCGCGCATATGGAGCGCATGATGAAGGCAACAAATAAGGAATTCACCGGAGCAAAACGCATTTTGGAAGTGAATCCAAGCCACCCTATTATTCGCTCACTGGTCAGCAAGGCAGAGAGCAATCCTGCCGATGTTGCGCTCGAAGAGTGGGTCGATGTCCTCTATGATACTGCGCTTCTCGCAGAAGGTTCGCCCGTCCGTAACCCGGGAGCATTCGCCCGCAAGCTCACCAAAATGCTCGAAACACAAAAAGCCTGAGGTTTCCCTCAGGCTTTTTTCATGTCACCCGAACACCCTTATCGTGAGCGAGTTCCTCACTGCTGTGAGGAACCATTCGGACCGCGAGGCATCAGCACGGGACCTTGCTGCGCAGGATTACCGGAACCGGGCTGCTGGAGTGTCGGATTACCGCCCGCGGGTTGTTGAAGTGTCGGATTCCCACTGTTGGGTTGCTGAACAGATGGGTTGCCGGGCATTGGGTTCTGCACCGTTGGGTTGGGCTTGCAAGCTGGGTTCTGAGCGGTTGGGTTCTGCGCCGATGGATTGCAACTTCCTGGTGCCGGTAAAGAACCAGGCAAACCGCCCGGGGTCTTACCAATCTTCGAACTGACTGGAGTTCCCACACCACACAGACCAGGCATCAGATAAACGCGCGGGTAGAATCCACCCTCGAGGTCAACTTGATCTGAAGCGCTCCTATCCAACCCTTCGTTCACGACTCTTTGAATGTCGACAATCACGCCAACGGTTACGTCGTGGGAGCGCACCTCATAATAGGGCACGCCGCTGAATGAAGAACCAGATTTATTGAACACACGATAAATTGCACGGCCACTGGGGAGCGAGTTGTAGCAGCGCTTTTTGAAGCGTGGGCTATTCGGCGGAATCTGGAAGACATCCACAACAGATGATTGACCTTCCATGCGTGGAGTTCCCGGAGAACCTGAGCCCGGCGTGGAGTCGAATTTTCTTCTCACAACCGCGCGCATGTCGTAGTTGGCTGGGTCAATGTAGCTGTTCTGGCAAGTGTCAGGGTGCGGGAACGGGTCGGGGCTGTTGTTGAACGCCGGATCGCGCGAGCCATCGATGGGGCGGCGCGCCACCTCGTCTGAGGGCATGCCCGCTGCACAACCTCGGTTGAACACGTAAAAGCTCGTGTCGCCGAGTTTACCAACAAGGTCGGGGGACATCGTGTTGCGATGATGGTTGAGCAACTCCTCGACGAAGGCATTTCCGCCGCTGCCGACTGCTTGAGAGGTGTTCTCGTTGAAGCGCCTGGGCTGGCAAGAGAGCAGCATGGCTACGGAGCCCAAAGCGATCAAGCCGACAAACGGACGATGGAGCCAACTCATTTGCAATCCCTCCGAATGCAACGGTCAACCAGCGGCTCATTTTGCGCACTCCGCAACTGTGTTGCGTTGTGGCACCTACATGCTGCTGACCAGCGCACGTTGAAGGGGGTTTCGGAAGATGATGCGCAAACTTGAGAAAAATTTGCAGTGCTGACTCTGGTTCTTAATTTTTTCCAAGAAAATCAAAGAGAAAAATGCAACGCATTTTAAAAAAATCAACTGAGTTTAAACGAAACTCAATTCAGAACGCTTTCTCGACAAACAGACTGCTGTGGATGCCGTTGAGAGAGACATCTGTTTTGTAGCTGCGCGCAGCGTCGTTATTTTCAAAACGGCGCGCCAAAGATGCGAACGAAGCCGAGAGACCAAGCTGTAGGCCAGGAGGACGATCGGGACGCCCAGGAATCACAATCCTTGAAAGAATCCAACTCCACTCAAGCCCACTCTTGAGACTTAACGAACTCGTGGCCAGCGCAAAACCAAGGGTTGATTTGTTTGCGAGTTGGAAGGCAGACGACAATGGATACGCAATCCCCAACGCAGCCCCAACAACAACGGAACGGCTCCGAAGTGTGAGGTTCTCCTCGGGCAGACCGCCGGGTGCCTTGAAATCGCCCGAGCCTGATACATAACCCAGACGCGCACCTGCAGAGATTTCGATGGGTGCTAATTTGCCCAAACGCAAAGGATAAATGTAGTGCCCTTCCAGCATGCCGTCGAGCTCTTTAAGGTTCACCGCCGCCGTGCCATTTGAAGGTTCAAAACCATCCTTCTCCACCACCTGCGTTCCAACCCGATACTGCGAGCTCAAATAATTGGAGCCAAGCGATACAACATATTTAGAGCGGATTCGTAAACCTAAATTGACCTGACCACCCACTCCTGATTGCTGCGCCAGAACCGGTGCAGCAAATAAACCTGCACCGCGCAGAAAAAAGTTCGTGGCTGCACGGTTGATAAGTGTATTCGCCACCGATTCAACTGCTTTCTTTTCATACTTCAGACGGTCAAGCTGAAAGATGGAAGCAAGCGCGACGTAGGCACTTTCAATATTTTTTGTGAACTCATCACTGCGTGCCCCGCGACCATCACGGCCGACAATCCACGCAGTACCCGACTGCCCCACAGTGAGCTGAATGGCTTCCTTTTCAGCAATCTCTTTCAAACGAAAACGGTTCGTACCGGGCTCGAAGCGTGCTTCAACAAAAACAAGACTCTTCGGTGGTGGAGGATAATTAACTTCAGGTGAGCTGGGCTCGGGGAAGCCTTCAACTCTGAGTTTATCGAAACGCACAAGGTTGCGGGAGAGAATCGATTGCAGGGGAAGCTGATCGTAAAGCGAGGCAACAAGAAGTCGAACAAAAGCTCTGTGCCTCACGAATCGGAGGCGAAAATCCGACCACGGGAAAGATTTTTTCGCTTCGCAGCCCTGCTCAGCATCGTCTTCCAAGTTTTCACCGGGCTTAGGCGGAGAGAGCCGAGGCCGACACAACCGAGCCTGAATCACATCTTTTGAGAAAAGCGTCGTTTTCTCGACCGTGAGTGTCCAGGCATCGAAATTCTCTTTCGCAGCCGGCGCAGCAGAGACACTAGGTGACAAGATAGTGCACGAGACCTCAGACGCTATCCCAAAACCCCAGGGACCCTTCTCCCGCAGGAATGCCTCCTGCCAAACTCTGCAGAACGTGGCCAGCTGCTCAAGCCGCTGCTTGTCGGAGTTGGCCTCAAACAAACGTGTGTCGAAGAAAATACGGAGGCGCACTGCATTGAGACGCAGGAGTGAATCGGTCGAAGTTTGCACCTGTGCAGCACCCTGAGGAGAAGCAGATGGCGCTGGCTGAGCGGGAATGCTCTGCTTCTGGCCGAGTGTCTGCGCCAAGGAGCACTGTGGGGCCAGACTAGAGCTCACGCCAATCAGGGCAGAGACGAAAAAACGACGCAACCCATGCGTCGCAAAACATGGATTGAATGTGTTACTCTGGCAAAGATGTTTGTCAAAATGACTGCGCATTGTTGTTATGTTAAAGAAGCTCGCGTGGGGATACAAGATGGCGCGTCTGTCGAATTTGTCGCTGACACAGGTCTCATCGTTGTTTCTGACTCTATCTGCGACCCTGTTGAGCCCTTCACTGGCATCCGCAGCAGAGTGTCCAAAGAAAGCATCTTTTGTTTTTCGCGAGGGCGATACACTCTCTGAGGTGCTCTGGTACCTGGGTACTGAACCTGTCTATGGCAAACGCGGATGGATAGAAAAAACCATAGCCATGAATCCGAAGCTCGAGAAGTTTCGCAACACGAAAATTCCACCGGGCACCAAAGTTCTTATTCCAATCCTCAAGTGTCCTCTTCAGGGCGGCTGGGCAATCAACCCGCAAGGTGAGCTTATTGCTCCATACCACCATAGCCAAAACACAAGCGAAGAAGAGGCTGATGAGAACACAGCGCAGGCTGAGGAAAGCACGGTCGATAACAAGCAGAGCCCTGTGCCAGCAAAAGCCACTGCAACACCCACACCCCAGGTGACACCAACGGCAACGCCAACGGCAACACCAACGGCAACGCCAACGGCAACGCCAACGGCAACGCCAACGGCAACGCCAACAGTAACGCCAACGCCAACGGCAACGCCAACGGCAACGCCAACGGCAACGCCAACGGCAACGCCAACGGCAACACCAACGCCCAAGGTGACACCAACAGCAACGGCAACACCAACGCCCAAGGTGACACCAACAGCAACGCCAACGGCGACACCTGCTCCCAAGGTGACACCAACCGCAACACCAACAGCGACACCTGCTCCCAGTTTGCCCACGTCCGAAATCATGATTCCAATGAAGGGTCGCACGGTCGACCCCACACCAGCAGTGCCTCCGGTAGCAACACCGACGAAAGCAGCACCAAAACCCACGGCAAAGCCAGCTACAAAAGTGAATAGCCAACCCACAGCAGCAGTCACTCCGGTGCCGAGTCCAAAGCCCCAAGCGGCTCCGGAAGTCAAAAACCCAACACCCACACCCACAGCCGCGCCAACCAAAACGCCAAAACCCGATCCGTCGCAGCAGCTGAGGCAGGGTCTCAAAAACTCTAAAGAAACTTTCGAGAAGACAAAGAATGCGGAGCAGGAATTCCTGGATAAAGCAAAAAAGAACAATGATTTTGTGATTGAATAATTTCGACAAAGAAAACAGTTTCTTGAAGAAAAACTCAACTTAAGCCCGCTACGCAAAGCCCAGGTATCCTCAAAAGTTTCCCGAAAAAGCCGAAATTGCTCTCATTAGGAGGGCGAATGAGGCGTCGGCTGAAATGCCCGACATTTCTGAAAACAAAGAATTCCGAGAAAATGCCGGTGCAATGGCGTATTTTCGCGTTGTTTTGTTTTGTCCTCGTTTCGAATCCAATGCTCAATGGCTGCGATTCCACAGCATCAGTGAAATGGGAAAACAAAGAACGAACTGCCATGCAGCAGAGAATCGAAACCACGATCTCGAACCCTGCACTGGGTACGACTTATAAAAACCTGACTGCGAATCTGACCGAAGATGAAAGGCAACTCCTAAACACTCTCGTGGGTGTCATTCTGAACCGTGAACCCGCTCAGTCAGACAAAAACACGACCCTGGATGCCGTATTTAAAGCTGTTGCGAGTGTTAGAAATCAAAACGAGACCCGCAGCCAGGTGCCCGGTGCCATTCGCACGCTGACCAGCATTGCCGAAGAAGTGGATGCTTCGTTGCAAAAAATTGCAGAAGGTATCGAATCCGCTGCCGCGGCAGAGCGAATCGAAGCTCTCAACCAAGCTCAAAAACTTGCGAGCCTCGCAGCAAAGAACGAGAGCCTAAAAACAAATCTCGAAACTCTTTTCCCGAAGGCGAATCGCGAAAATATTGCGAAGGTTTTGCAGCTTTGGTCTTCCTTCTCCGACGACAATCAAAATCGAGAGAACTACCTGAGTGTTTCATTAAAGCTCTCTGCAGTCAGCGCGGCCACTGATTTTGCTGCTCTAACTCAGATTCTGAGCTTGAGTGCATCACGGCAACTTTACTTCGCGACACTCAGCAAACTCGACCCCGCTGAAAGTAATACTTCATTGTTTATCAAACTCGTTAACCGCCTGCCGCTGGAATCTATCAACGACTTTTCTGCAGTTATTGACGAATATGTTAAACCAAATCTCAACACCCAAACACGCACGAGCCTGGTCGATGCAATCCGTAAATCAGCTGCTCTGAAAGAGCCGTTAGTTGGAGGCTATTTCAAACTCCTGCGAGATTCCCTTAAAAAGTCGGATCCTGTCATTCGCTTCAATGCGATTGGCGCATCTGTAGACGCTCTCGAAGGGGAAGGTTTTTTTGGCGGTGTGTTTTTTACCAATAAACGCATCTCAAATGTTGAACCACTCTCTTGTAGCATTGACGGACAGGGCAACGAGCAAATGAAGTATTCTTTCCGCTGGGAGAAGAGCAATACAACACTCGTTGACTGGACGTTTCCTTCAACGAGCAAAACATACCTCTACAACACTCAGCCTTTTGCAATAGGCGACCAGGTTCAATGCCTTGTGCGCGTGCTGTGGGGATTAAACAAAGTTTATGAGATTGCCGGCGAGGTTGTCACCGTGCGCTCGGCACCACCTGTCTTTCAATCCGGTGAAATTCCAGAGCTGCAGACCGAGAGCATGAATCAGGGAAGCGTACTGAACTACACAGCCGAGGCAGCGACAGACCCCAATGGCGATAGTGTCCTCTACCGGATTTCTACTCTCAGTAAGCAAGGTGTTCTGCGCCAGACATCATCAGAAACCTTTGAGTACCAGCCGGTCGCAACTTTTATAGGCCAAGATGAATTCCGCTACCAGGCGTGCGACCCGAGCGGCCAATGCTCCGATGAAAAAAGGGTGGTTGTGAACGTGCTGGCTGCAAATCGTTCTCCGATTTTCCTTGGCTTCACGGGGCCAAGCGGAACTGTAAATGCATCAACCGGAACTGCAACCATCAATGAAGATGTGACGATCTCAACAACACCCACTTTCCAGTTGCTCGCGCAAGATGATGAGAGTGATTTGGGACTCTGCTCTGCAGTATATGATTTCAATTTGAGTGCGCCCGACCAAGCTATTTTACAGAAATCGAAAATCACCGTTTCAGGAGTCTTTCCCTTTTGTCAGGTTCAGTTGGTTCCCGAGGCAAATAAATTCGGACTGGTTACACTAAACATCGCCCTGACCGACTTCAACACGACCTCTAACTTCACGTACAAAGTAAACGTGGCAGGGCAACCTGACCCGTTTGTGGTCGGTACAAAACAGATTGTGGGAACTCCCACCGAGGATTTGCCATTCGAATTACGGTTTGATGTGACAGACGTAGACGGTGATCTCAATTGCCCAACCATGGTGACTTACTCTTCCAGCAACACTTTACGGGTGACCAACGGACAATCCAACGTGGCTTCGGCAATCAGCGGTGGCTGTAAGCTCACGCTCAACCCTGTGGCGAATGCGAGTGGAAGCACAGACATCACCGTGACGCTGGCAGATGGCGGTGCGCCGTTTGTTCAAGCTGTCTCCATAGCTTCAATAAATGATGCACCGACCCTGTCTGCCATCTCAGACACAAGCACGGCTGAAGACACAGCAAAAGAGATATTGAATGTGGCAATCGACGACGTCGATCCTGGCACAACGTTGACCTGCAATGGAAGCATGTCGGCTGTTTCATCGAACAACACAACTCTTTTGCCGACTGGAAACATCAGTTTTGCAGACGACACAACAAACACGGGAAAATGCAAAATTAGATTAACTCCAGCTGCGAACCAACATGGTATGGCGCTTGTAACAGTGCGTGTTTCTGACGGTTCGCTTAATGCAGAGCAACAGTTTACATTGACCGTAACACCCACGAATGATGCTCCAACACTCGAAGGCAATGCAGCCCTGAGCTTGGATTTGAGTAATCCGGGAACACTCAACACAAACGAAGACACTGCCCTGATTCTCGGCAACCTGACTCTCGCAGACGTCGACTCACAGTTCACATGCGGCGGTAGCTTGTCTGCAACTTCATCGAGCGACACGTCAGTTTTGCCGACTCAGAATATCAGTTTTGCCATCGATACAAATAATAGCGAAAAATGCAGAGTGACTCTTTCCCCTGCAGCAAATGCTTCTGGTTCCTCAGACATCACAATCAGAGCATCAGACGGAACCGATCACACTGATTATTACATCCGTTTGAATGTGACTCCGCAAAATGACGCCCCCACGCTCTCAGACTTGCCCGATATCAGCACGAGCGAGGACACTCCCGTGTCGATTGGAAACATTTCAATTGCCGACTTAGAGTCAACACTCACTTGCGCGAACTCACTTTCGGTCGTCAGTTCTACGAATGCTGACCTGCTACCAATCAACCCAGCAAACATCAGTTTCGATGAAAATCCGCCCAGCTCAGGCAAGTGTAGAATGACTCTAAAACCAGTAGCGAACCAACACGGAACATCCACGATCACCGTTCAGCTCTCGGATAATGAAACGCAAGTCACCAAGAAATTCACTCTGACAGTCAATTCGGTCAACGATGCTCCTCAGCTGCAGAATTTCTCAACTACGTCGAAATCCATGCCAGAAGACCCACAGCCTGCAGATCAGACCATCATGTTTGACCTGGTTGACGACACTAATTCAATTTCATGCGGAACTGCGGTGACTCCGAGTGCGAACAATCCAACTCTATTGCCGGCAGGGTCACTCGTTGTCACGGGTGGAACTCTGAGTGTGACCAATGGAGTCGCAACAACAGCCTGCACACTTACAATTACGCCAGCTGCAAATCAGCATGGCAGCGCAATCATCACACTGAATGTTGCTGATGGAGCTGGAGGAACTTCCGCTGCAACAGTCAATTTGACCGTAACTTCACAAAACGATGCGCCGACAATTACGGCACCGGCCACTGCAACAATCGATGAAGATACGCAAATAGAAATCAACTTAACACTGGGAGACAACGATGGTGCACTGAGTTGCAGTGCAACACACCTCAGCTTCACGCGAGATGCTTCTTTCATTCAGTCGATTGCATTCTCGGGAACTTGGGGCGATTGTAAGGCGATTGTTGTACCTGTTGCCAATAAGCATGGAACAACCACACTGGGTTTCACAATCACCGATGGCACACTCACTTCTTCCGCAGCATCGACCAACCTCACCATCACTGGAGTTAATGATCCTCCCAAAATCACATTGGGTGTCTTGCCCACTGTGACCGAGGATCCAGTCACGAACCCTGTTGTACCCTTTACGATTACTGATCCCGATGGCTCTCTTGATTGCTCATCTGCTACATTCAGCAACGCCAGTAGCCAGGTCACGGGAGTTACATCTGGACATGATGGAGCAAACTGCACAGCCACTGTGGCTTTAGCAGCGAATTCAAATGGCTCTGCCAGCTTCGACATCATCGTCAATGACAGTGCGAACGGAGGCGCAGGATCACTCAGTGATACCAAGAGAGTGACACTGAATGTTGCTGCTGAGAACGATCCCCCTATTCTGGAAGCCATCGCAAACCAAATCACTGACGAAGATCTCCCGACTTCGGCGATTGAACTCACTGTTTCTGACGTTGACAGCGCACTCGTCTGTGCAGCTGCCTTGAGTGTCAAGAGCTCCACTGACTCAACACTCTTGCCATTGAACGCCGTGAGTTTCACCGAAGGCAATCAGCCCGGAAAATGCCTCATGACACTCACTCCGGCTGCGAACAAAAGCGGTAGCAGTTTGGTCACTGTGCAACTCAGTGATGGTCTGGCTCAGGATCTGGAAAGTTTCACATTGGAAGTGAACCCGCGGCCCGACAGTCCAACCATGGGTGTGATTGCAAACCAGACAACAGCTGAAGACAAACTCGTTGCAATTCCTGTTGTTCTGGGCGACCCGGATGGCGACCCGCTTTCCTGCAGCACAGGTATCCTTGTTCTCTCAAACGACCAAAGCAAAGTGTCAACGACAACTGGAATCTCCTTTGCCGGCGCATTTCCAAACTGTGAGGTGCGAGTCACTCCGGTATTGAATGCCACAGGTTCCACTCTCCTAACATTCATCGTGACAGACCCCACGCAACTCTCAGCTTCAAGAACATTCCAAATCACCATCACGGGTGAAAACGATGCACCGACAATCACCCTGGGTACCCTGCCTGCCGTCACAGAGGATCCAAACCCTGCTCCGGTTGTTCCCTTTACGCTAAACGACCCAGATGGCGCTCTTGCATGCGCATCAGCAACATTTAGCAATGCTACAGCCCAGATCACCGGAGTTACCTTTGGACAGGACGGTGCTAATTGCACCGCAACAGTGACCCTTGCTGCGAATTCAAATGGCAACGCCAGCTTCGATATCAGCATCAATGATAATGCAAACGGAGGCACAGGTGCACTCAGCGATACCGAGCCAGTGACCTTGAATATTGCGGCTGAGAATGATGCACCCACGGGCACTGTGAGTTGCACAGGTCTAGATACTGGAAACGTTTTCCGCACTAAAATTTCAGACGGGAGTGCCTGGACTCTGAGTGGCTGCACCGGAGCCACCGACGTGGAAAACGACACCTTAACGTACATTCTTGAATCAGCCGAAACGGCGGCGAGTATTTCGGAGGGATTTTCTTGTCCTGCAACAATCTCTTCAACGGCCGGTGACACGAGCATCACAGGCGCCTTTGCAACCTCCGGAGCATTTGGATCCTGCCGTTATCGACTCAAGGCCTGCGACACTTCAAACGCGTGCACCGCATTGAGCACTCACTCCGTGGTCGTTTCGAATTTCACGCTGACTGCAGTTGCACCAGCGACACCCACAATTTCCGACACCTGCCTTGTTGAAAGCAGCAGTAATATTACGGCATCTGCGAACGTTAGCAATCTGAATTGGGAAGCCTCGACGTCTGCACCTGGCGCGGTTGCCAGTACTGGAAATATTGCAGGCTCAACGGGAACAGCAACCTTCAACACAGACCTAACGGCGCAACTTTTAACAACGCCTCTTCTGCCTTCACCGCCCACCAAAACAACCTCTACGGGCTCTGCAACAGCGAATATTCTTGTCAATCAGGGCACACTCGCGGGTGCAGGCTTCAACCCGCCGGTCACGCAGATTTTAAGTGCGGTTGCTAACAGCGCAAATTACACAATCACACGCACACTCGAAGCACTTGCAGTGCGCCAGGGCGGAACCGAGGGCGCTGCGACCACAGCACTCGAAATGCACAGTGATGGTCAACAACCGAACTACGTGACTACGACTGGATGCCGCACGTGCACAGCCTCACCTTTTGTATCCATATCTGCGGGCAATGCTCATACATGCCTGATTGAAGCAACCGGAACCACCAAATGTTGGGGAAGCAGCGGCAGCGGGCGACTCGGAGATCCAAACGGCAATTTCAAGATGCCCTCAGCCATTGTTACAACAAACATTCCGAGTTTTACGCATACCCAGATTGCAGCAGGGAAGGAATTTACCTGCCTCTTGGGAAGCACTACACAGGGTGTCAGTTGCTGGGGTAACAATGACTTCTTCCAGCTCGGCCGCGGCGGTGTCTCGACCTCTGCCTCACAAATTCCAAGTGCTACCCTTGTTCAAGGGCTCACCGATCCTGTGGCGATTTCTGCGAGCAAAAACGGTTCTCACGCATGCGCAGTGACAGCTGCGGGCAATGTGAGCTGCTGGGGCTTAGGTGCGTCTGGGCAACTGGGAAACAATTCGACAACAGACAGCAGCAGCGCTGTTCAGGTTGTTCGATTGGTTCCTGGCACTCCAGACACCTTCCCAGCTTTGGCTCATGTCCGTTCGGTTGCTGTTGGTGGGTCGCACACATGTGCTGCGCTCAAATATCATGCTGATTTCACAGCTGGGCTCTACTGTTGGGGCTCTAACTCTAATGGCCAAATTGGCGCTGCTCTTGCGACCACTTCAAGCAACACTGCAATTGCGGTTGCCGCGGGTTCACAAGGCACGACAAGCAACACGACTTGGTTCACGCAGGTTGTAGCGGGTGAAAAGCATTCATGTGCTTTGCGTAACGATGGCGCGGTGTTCTGTTGGGGCTTGAATGCAAGCGGCCAGCTGGGCGACAACACCACCACAAGCACCCACACTCCTGTTCAAGTCAAAGGAATTGCCGGAGCAGGAACCCTTTCCAATGTGGTTTCACTCTCTGCAGGCCGGAACCACACCTGCGCTCTCCGCTCGAATCATGCTGTGCTGTGCTGGGGAGCCAACGAAAGCGGACAGCTTGGGAATGATGCAACGACAAACAATTCGAGTCCTGTAGAAGTCTCAACATTGGGATCTGCAAACTCAAACGTCGTTGCACTGAGTGCAGGTGGACGCCACACCTGTGCAGTCACCTTTGATGGTGAAGTTAAGTGCTGGGGCGAAGGGCTCGAAGGACAGCTGGGCAACAACAAATTTACCGCGAGCGGGAATGATCAGGCAGATGACTGCGATCCGAGTAATGATGTTCAATACTGCTCCAAAGTCCCCGTCCTGGTGAACTGGACCGCAAATGTGACCGCCAACGCCAACCTCCGCCCACGGACGTGCAGCGTTTACACTATTCCCTGAGCAAATTGAAAACCCAACCCAGTGAGCTGTTCAACGAAATGCGGCGCTGTTTTTTTCATACAGCCCGCATCTAACACACTCACCTGCGGTGCACATGCTGCTAGCACAACGCCTGCAAGTGCAAAGCGGTGATCGCTGTGTGTACGCCACGCGCCTGCGAGTTCGAACGCGCGGGTTCCAGCGGGAACCAGAAATCCATCCGGATATTCCTGCACGGCCACTCCCAAGGCGCGCGCATTGGCACAGAAGGCTGCAATGCGATCGGATTCATGATGACGAATGTGCGCCACCCCCGAAACATGCAGCGCACGCCCTGTGCACAGCGCCATCACCCCTGCGGTGATGGCCTGGTCGCTGCAAGCAGACATGTCGAAGTGAAGCGCACACTCTGAAGCTGCATTTGTATTTGAAAGCTCAGCAGCAACACCGCAGCTGTGCGCATTCCAATGAACCGCAAATCCAAACTGCTTGAGCAATCCGAGGAACTGAAAATCGGGCTGTAAGGTTGAGCTTCCTAAATTTTCTATTTGCAGCTCAGCACCAAGTGCGCAAGCCAGCGCCATAAAGTAACACGCCGTGGAGGCATCGGCTTCTACTGTGTAGGAAGAAGGTGGTTTCCATTCCTGTGCTGCGACCGAAAATTCACGCAGCTCGGAATCGTATTCCACATGCGCCCCGAATTCAGCGAGCATGGCCAGAGTGATGCGCACGTAATCGGGCTGCACCAACCCCTGCGTGCGCATAATACGCACCGCCCTGCGCGCTCCTGCGGCAGCAATCAGCAGGCCGCTGACAAACTGCCCCGACTGCGAACCGTCGATGGTTGTCTCGCCTTGCAGCACAGCCGGACGAATTTCAAGGGGCAATACATCGGATTCAATTTGCGCGCCAAGACCACGCAACGCTTGCAGTAAAGGTGTGAGCGGCCGGCGTTTGAGTTGTGCATTGGCATCGAGAAAGAACGATTCAAGCGCGCTGCCCGATTGCACGGTTTTCCAATTGAGCAACAACGCCGGCAGAAAACGTGCAAGAGTACCAGCCTGCCCTAAATGAAGTTCAACTCGTTTTTTATCGGAATGAGTGCATGCACCAACAACCACACGGTCTGGAAGCCATGCAACATCCAAATCGAAACCCAACCCCTCGAGGGCAGAGAAGCCCCACCAGGTATCGTCGGCAAGAAGCGGCGAAATTATTTCAATGGGCTGCCCCGCCAGACCGGCAAGGACGATGGCGCGGTTGGTCACACTTTTAGAACCCGGCACGCTCAACCGCCACAAGCGACTCGAACACCCCGTAACACGCAGACTCTGCACCAAATGCGCAGGTAGCGAGGGTTCAAATAACGCCTTGCAAGCAGCAAGCGTCACGGATTGAGAACCTTGATTCCTTCAGGCGACTTCAACAAACGGGCTTCGGTACAGGCCTGCAGCTCTTCGAAACTCAGACCTTGGATAATTTCCGTAACAACCAATCCTTCGCCCGTAACAACCATGGCCGCGCGATCCGAAATAATCTTCTTCACACAATTTTTACCAGTGAGGGGAAGCTTGCAGTTCTTCAAAACCTTAGGGCTGCCATCGGGAGCGCAATGCTGCATGACCACCACCACATTCGGTGAACCGGCAACGAGATCCATGGCACCACCCATTCCCTTCACCATTTTTCCGGGAATCATCCAGTTGGCGATATCCCCTTTTTCGGACACCTCCATTGCGCCCAAAACGGTGAGATCAATATGCCCGCCGCGAATCATTGCGAAAGAATCGGCCGAGGAAAACACAGACGCTCCGGGCAACAAGGTCACGGTTTGCTTGCCCGCGTTGATGAGATCGGCTCGCTCGAACCCAGCGAACGGAAAAGGCCCCATGCCGAGAATGCCATTTTCAGATTGCAGGGTGATGTTCATTTCGGGAGTGATTTCGTTCGCCACAAGCGTGGGGATACCAATGCCGAGGTTCACATACATTCCAGGGCGCAATTCTGCGGCAGCACGTTTGGCAAGCTGTTCTCGGGACAAAAGTTTGAAACTCATGGTAGTGCTCTCTTCCGCTCAAACACGTGCCTGAACAGTACGCTGTTCAATGCGCTTTTCATAGTTACGCCCCAACAACAAACGCTTCACGTAAACTGCTGGCGTGTGAATTGCGAGAGGGTTCATTTCACCCTCACCCACCATTTCCTCGACTTCAGCAATGGTCACTTTCGCCGCAGTCGCCATCATGGGGTTAAAGTTCATGGCGGTCATATTGTACTGCAAGTTGCCATGAGGATCAGCGCGCCACGCTTTGATAAGAGCGAAGTCTGCCTTGAGCGCACGCTCGAGCACATATTCGCGCCCATCGAAAATCTTTGTTTCCTTGCCTTCAGCAACCAGTGTTCCCACACCTGTGGGTGTGTAAAATGCCGGAATACCAGCTCCACCTGCACGGATGCGCTCGGCGAGGTTGCCCTGTGGAGTGAGCTCGACCTCCAATTTTCCGGAAAGAAACTGTTGTTCGAAAATCTTATTCTCGCCCACGTAGCTTGAAATCATTTTTTTGATTTGGCCGGTTTGCAGTAGCTTACCGAGGCCGAAGTCATCGACACCTGCGTTGTTGGAAATGCAGGTGAGGTTCTTAACCCCCTTCACCCTCAATGCCTCAATCAAATTCTCTGGAATGCCACACAAACCAAAACCGCCCACCATCAGGGTGGCGCCATCTTGAATATCAGCAATGGCATCCATCGCCGAGTCGATAAGTTTTGCGTATTTGAGCATCTTCATTGAGCCATGACCTCACGCAACCGTTGTCCGTTCTTCTTCAGGAAAACACGCAAGCCACCCACGGCAAATCCCGCGAACGCGCCTAGAAATGCACCCAGCACAAGCGAAATCTTGCGCTTGCTGACAGGAGCCTCAAGCGAAAGAGTTGAACCGGAAGCACTTGCGGGAACCAAAATAGGAAGAGCATTGAGAGCTACAGTGCTTCCTGCACGAACCTCACCACGAACGGATGTACGACGTCCAAAACCGAGACTTGCCATGCGCGTGGCTTCGCGGCGCGCCATGGGAATCAACTGAAAGATTTCATCGCGCACCTGCAGTGCTCGGGTGACCGTGTCGTTGGCGTCTTCAGGCTTCATGCGCCCTTCCGCCAAAAGAACTGCGGTCATGCGTTGAATGCGCTCGAACTGACCCTGAACCCCAATCTGTTCGTAGAAGTCGCTGGTCAGCATATTCTGTGTTGTATTGGAACCCTCTGCAGGAGGTGCAGGCAAATTCACCTGGAGTGATTTCATGTCTGCATCGGCAGAGCCGACGAACGCAAAAAATTCGGGAAGATTTCGACCAAGTTTACTGCACAGATACTCAATTTTCAAAAGCTCTTGTCGTGCCTTCAAAAGCTGGTCGCGCACCACCGAGCTTTCATCGGGCTGCAGATTCTGAACAGGTGTACCACTCGGTGCGTTTGCATTGGTTGGCTTGGAAGGAACATCCTTATCGGCATCGGCCGCAGCAGCTGCATTGACACTTAAGGCCATTTGAATAGCCGATGCAAAAAGTTCGCCCGAACGTTGGGTCAGCCCTTGAACCGGCAATCGCACATCCAGAACAAAGTCGCGAGGACTTGCAGACTCACGCAAGCGCAGCGGTGCTTTTTCTGGTTTATCAGCCAGTGCTTGCTGCGCTGCCAGCGCCTCATCATTGAGATTGAGCTCTTTCAGAGTGCGCGCCAATTCGGGTGATTGATTGAACACAGAACGCCAAATCAGACGAGCGTTGTCAGAAACATTCAAAGCACTGTTGAAAGATTCAACCAGCTTTTTTGGCTCAGCCACTGCGAGTTCGCTTTTGTCGAGCACAAGCGGAATTTGAGTGTGGTAGCTGACGGGAAGAACTTTGAGCGCAACAAACGCACCCGCAGCAATTCCAAGAACCGCTCCAAGAGCGATTTCAAGTTTAATTTTCCAGAAGAAACCGAGCAGCTCGACCAAATCAATTTCATCGGACGGCTGATACGCGTAGCCCGCTGGAGCAGTACCAGCCTGGGTTGGCTGGTGGCCTGCTGTGTTCGAAGAATGATCTAGTGGCGACTGGTTTTGCGACATGATGACCTCAATCAACCTGAAAACGGGGACAACAGTCCCATCTCATAGCAGAAATCTTTCATAACGGGCAATTTCCAGGCCACAATGTTCGCAAGCAACTGATTGAGCTCAACCAGCTCAACCCGAAAAAATTCGCCTTCGGAGCGTTCCAAATCGATGCAGGACGGGTCGCCAAGTTCAACAAGAAACCACATCTGCTCTTGCCCAATGTTGTTGCGTTCCGGATGAGCCCGGAGAACCTCGGGGGGAAAGGAATAGCGCCTCCAGCTGCGCGAGCGGGCAACAATCTTCACATGCGCGACATCTACTCCCAGCTCTTCGTGGAGCTCACGGCACAGTGCATCCTGCAGGGACTTATCTGACTCCTCAATCCCCCCCTGAACGGTCTGCCACACTCCCCGCGGCTGACTCCTCTCGCAGCGCAAAAACTTGTCACCGACTTTCACCAGTGCTGCCACGTTGGCCCGCCACGGACCAGTCTTCGTTAGAGGTTCAGTCATGGTTCACCTGTTCTTTTGATCCGGGAAAAAAACATTCGACATCTAACCCAGACGCCCCGGTGGCTGCTGAGATAAGATCGACTTCAAGACTCAACACAAACAATCGTTGTTTCTTCATGAGTTGCTTAAACTCGGGGGTTTTCCACCATCGACAAAGATCTTTAAGCGTCGTGAGCACGGCACAGTTCTCGTCCAAAAGACGTTGCACCTTCGGGTCGAGTTCCCCGTGGTCAGCACACTGAAACACCCCAACCACTTGCGGCGTCAGCCTCTCTTGAGCACAAAATTCAAGGAATGACTTTTTAAATCGATCTGGCCTGGCGATCCCGCACAACAAGCTTACCTCGCTCGGGACTTGCTCAAAATCAATCGCCTCAAGTCCAAAGCCGGGAGCAGGTTCTGCAAGGCTCACCCGGGCAAGCCAGGTCTTCTCAACTGCACTGAATTGCGTTTGCGGATGTGCCATTGCCTTCTGACGAAGGGCATCCGAGTGAGTACCCCGCTGCAGCTCACCGAAAAGAACCGAGGCTGCTCTTTTTGTTTGGTCTTCAAAAGCGGATCTCTCAGCGGCAGAACGCATTCTCGACCAAACAACAATATCAGCGTGTGGAAGAGACTTTCCCCATGGCCGAGCCCAGCGCCAACCCGACCTGTAGGGGCCAAAGGGCAAAGCAAAACGCGGAGCAGATGTGAGCGAATGAGGGTCCCAGACGACCACGTCACGGTGCACTGGGAGTGCAGTTTGCTGCAGGCCATCGTCGACTAAAATCATCAGAGGACGCTGCTTGCTCGCGAAAGGATACAACTGAAATTCCTTCCGCGCGTGCAGCAAGTCGTTGAGAAGCTGCGAGCGGTTCACCCCTTGAGCAAACCAAATCTTTGCGCCTAGAGCGAGCACCGGACGCAATTGCAAAAGGTGTTCCATGGTTTCATCGCTCAACTTCTCCCAAGCTTCAGTCGGTATGTCTTGCGAAGATGAATCGATGCAAAGGAGAAAAGGCTGGCCCTGATTGCGTCCCACCCCACGGGTAAAAACCCCAACATCGTAACCTGAATTTAATGCCAAACGCGCCACGGAGCGCACAATCGGACTTTTACCAGAGCCCCCGACCGACACGTTTCCTACTGAAATAACCCAAGGTTCACTGCCATGATGTGCAGAGAGCTTCTTTCGCTTCCTTGCACGCACAGCCGCCAAAGCAGACCACACAAAACTTAACGGCAGCAAGAAAAGCGCACTCACAACAGCGAACCACGCGTCGCGCAAGAGCAGCGGACGTTCAATTTGCGACCGCAGATATTCGCTCCACGCAAGACTCATGTCGGCAGAGGCTCCGGAACTACATGCTTTAAGAGCTTCTGGGGATCGGACATTTCGAGCACAGATGCCTCTTTACCGGAACCACTCCAAACGTGTTTCCCTTCAGAAAAGAGATAGGCTTCGTCGAAGTGCTCGAGCTCTTTGCGCGCGTGGGTTACAGCAACAACCGTACGAGCACGCCCGGGCATGCGTTGCCAGCGCCAGACAGCTTCCCAAAACGCCGCAGCGGAAGTCGCATCCAGGTTGGCCGTAGGTTCATCGAGCAACAAAATAGGCTTGTCGGCAAACAACAACCGAGCCAAGGCGACACGTGCCTTTTCACCACCAGACAACCCCTCGCCCATGAAACCCACTTTCTTGTTCAAGAAAAGTTCGGCTCCTGCAGCCGTGTGCGCCAGCATCAGTGTCAACACGAGCTCCAAAGCGCGCTCTCGTGCACGGCGCAACTCCGAGGATTGTTCTGGGAGCTGCGGATAAACAATATTCTCAAAAATTGAGCCTTGAAAAACATAGGGAGACTGCGTAGCCAAAAGCGATTTTGAGGCACCCACAACCTGTCCCTGATTCGGTGGCAGAAGTCCTGCAAGTAAGCGCAAAAGAGTTGATTTACCAGCACCACTTTCTCCAACAAGAGCGATGCGTTGCCCCTCTTTGAAGTCGATTGAGGTCGGATAAAGAATGCGGCGACCATCGAGAGAATCGTAGGCAAGGTCAAAAACCCGCAATGCTACGCCCGGGCGCAGCACCTCAGACTGCAAAGAATACTGCGGCCGATGAGTCGCAGTATGAACAACATCCCATTCGTCGGTCAGACGGCTCCAAACGGCCTTCAGCTCGGCGAACTGCGAAACGAAACCAGAAACATTCTTCAGTGGGCGAAACGACAACGCTGCAAGCACAAAAACGGTGGAATACGATGCAACGTCCACTTCACCGGCCGTGTTGAGACGCCACTGCAGCGCCAGAGCAAGAATAGCAACAGCGAAGACTTCCATGGCAGGTCGAAAACCCACACGCAGCAAAAAGGTTTTGCGAATAAATTGAAAGTACTCGTTGGAGAGCAACTGCAAGTCGTGCTTTTCACGGCTTTGCGCACCCATACCGTAAATCGCAGCCAGACCATTGCGTGTCTGCATCCCACGAGTGGCCAGCTCCACCTGACGCCGAGCACTCTCACGTGTGTAGAATTCTAACCGCCGCGAAACCCAACGTAATGCAAGGAAAACAGGAATAAAAACAAACAACAAAACAATAAAAAAGTAAGACGCAATATAGAGCATAGCGAGCGCAGTGCCAACAACAACCAGCCCATCACGTAATGCACCAATGGTTCCCTTGCTCACGAGCCCCTGCAACAGAGTTGTGTCAAGCAAAATGCGGTTTGTGACCTCATCGGGATTGCGTGTATCAAGCACGCGACCAGAGGTCTGCAAATAGGAATCGAGAAACTGTGTTCTCAAAGCGTGAGCAACCCGATGCCCTGCACGTTCCAGCAAATAGTTGCTGCCAAAGCTTGTGAGCATGCGACAAAAACCCACAAGCACCAACATTGCAGGAACAAGTGTCATCCACTGTTCGCGACTCGCAGAAATCAGATTAGGCAAAAGATCGGCGAGAGCTTTCGGCAATATACGTTGAAAATTATTTTCCGATGCAGAAGAAAAAATAAGCTGCAGCAGAGCACCCGTCACAAATCCCAGGGCTACCTCGCACAGAGCGTGCACAGGGCTAATCAAAACACCTGTAACAACGTCTAGCCGAGCGGCTCTCCAGATGATTGAACGCAAAGGATGGTTGATACGTGCTGTGCGCTGAGTCTTGCTTTGCAGGTCAGTGGAATCTGCCGATGCGATGTTCGAGGTATTCGTCTGCGTGCTGCTCACTGGTTGAGTCCCCACTCGCGTTCCTCACGCCAGACATCGCGCGCTGATTTGTAGTGAAAACGATGCGCAGGCTCGGAGGGCAGCTGCCCATAGCACTCGAGAATCGCACGCGCTGCATTGCGCGCACTGTGCTCAGGAAAAACTCCACGCAAACTGGCGAGCTCGGACTTCATGGCATCAGATTTTTCAGGTGAATTTAGAATTGCAAGAGCATGCGCAGAAAGTGCTTCTACGGTTGCCGCATCTTGAATGTACTCAGGAACAAGTTCACGCCCTGCACAAAGATTCACAAGACTGACATGCGGTAAATTCACGAGCCGCTTGGCAATACCGTAACTCATCCAATGCATCTTGTAGACAACCGACATGGGAATGCCGAGCAGAGCTGTCTCGAGAGCTGCAGTTCCCGAACAAACCCAGGCGTAGCTGCACTCCGAGAGCACCGACTTGAGAGAAGATTCCGACACAAGTTCAAAATCGGCCCGCAACTTCTCAGCACCTTCCTGAGCCAGTTCCCTCAGCAAAATCGACTCCAGGTGTGACCGTGAAACGGTGTTTGCAACCGGCACAACAGCCTTCAATTCCTGTGCAGAGGCTCTCCTCGTGCGCACAAAAGCCTGCACGAGCGTGGGGAAGACCTTTTCAATTTCACCACTTCGGCTCCCCGGAACAATACCAACAAGAGTTTGATTGCTGTTGGCTGATTTTCGTTTTTCAACAGAGCTTAAAAAATCAGAAATTTCATCTTTGAGCGGGTTGCCAATGAAGCGTGCGTTGACCCCAGCACGTTTCAGCAGAGCCTCCTCGAAAGGTAAAATGCAGGTGACAAGGTAGCTGGAGTCACGGAGACGCGCAGCTCGGCGAGCGCCATGTGCCCAAACTTTTGGAGGGATGTGATAAACAACACACGACCCCAAATGAAAAGCATCCTCCATCAGCCGCAAATTCAAACCAGGATAATCAATCAAAACCGTAATGTCCGGACGACGCAAACTCAGTGCATTCCCAAGCCGATGAGCTGCAGCAGAGATGCGCGGATAAACAGTCAGCACCTCAACGAATCCCATGGCACTGAGCTCTTCGATGTGCACGAGAGTCTCAACTCCGGCAGCCTTCATAAGCTTGCCGCCACTTCCCCACGCGTTCAGCCGAACGCCGGAGGCATCAAGTTCAGCGCGCAGCGCTTTAACAAGCAATGCGCCCTGCGCATCACCACTGGCTTCACCAGCCACGATGCAAACCGAAAGTTCGCGCTTCTCAAATTGTGGCTGAGAGTTCATCGCTGTTTCCTCCAGCGGCCGGGCGAACAACACCGCGGCGTGCAGTCCGAATGAATTCAGACAGACGCTGGGCATGCGGATTGTCCAGCAGGCCTTTGCTCCGGCAAGCTTCCACGGTTTCATCAACCGTCGGCAAGGGAGAGAGGAAGAATTGTTTGTAAACGGATTTGAGCGCTGCAAGGTCAGAAGCCGTCAGCCCTTTACGCTTCATGCCAATAACGTTCATGCCGCGCAGGCTTGCTCGGTCGCCCTGTGCAACACAAAAATTCGGAACATCCTGAACCACAATGGAACCCGCGGCAATCATGGCCATGTCGCCAATACGGCAGAACTGGTGGATTCCAGAGATTCCGCCAACCACTACACCGTTGTGGATTTCAACATGCCCAGACAGCTGCACCGAGTTGGCAAAAATGTTGTCGTTGCCGATGATGCAATCGTGAGCCACGTGAGTGTAGGCCATAAACAGGTTGTTGTTGCCAACGACCGTTTTACCCCCACCTTGCACGGTACCTGGCTGGAGTGTTGCGCACTCTCGAATTTTGTTGCGGTCACCAATCAACAAGAGTGTTGGTTCACCCTTGTACTTGAGATCCTGAGGAACTGTGCCAACACTCGCGAACGGAAACACCTCATTGTGTTCACCCAAAGTCGTGTGGCCATCGAGAACGACATGCGAAATGAGGCGCGTTCCGCGACCGACCTTAACGTTCGCTCCCACAGTGCAAAAAGGTCCAATGACCACGTCGGTGTCGAGCTCAGCGCCCGGATGTACGATGGCTGTCGGATGGATGGTGACATTGTGACTCACGGTAATCTTCCTTCGTGAACTGGGTTGCAGTGCGATTTTAGAGGCAGCCAACCTTAGGTGCGCGGCGCCTTGGCCAAGATTGCGGAGAACTTAGCCTCTGCGACAACTTCGCCGTCAACCTTTGCAGTACCATTGAACCATACGAACGGTCCACGGTGGCGATCATACTTCGCGTGGTAGTGAATGACATCACCAGGCACAACCGGACGACGGAATTTGACTTCATCAACGCCAGTGAGCATGCATTTTTTCTCGACCTGTTGTTTCTCGCGCTCAAAATTTGCAAAACACATTGCAGCTGCGGTTTGAGCCAAACCTTCAACGAGGTAAACTCCCGGCACAATCGGCTGACCTGGAAAATGTCCTGCCAAATAGGGTTCGCCCGCAGTCACACATTTAACAGCGTGAATTTCGAGAGCATCAAAGTCGATGGACATGACCTTGTCGACCAGAAGCAGAGGTGGACGATGCGGCAAGAGTTCACACACTCTTTGATAGTCAAACAAAGGTTTTGCAGATTCCATTTTCAGCACACTCCCACAGGTAACATTATTGGTCATTGGTTTCAGATTTTTGTAGTTTGGCTTTGCGTTTCTCGTTGTAGTCTTTCACCATGCAGTTCAGACTCGCATCAAAAGAAAGTTGTTCGCGGTTTGGTCTTGCAGGAAAGCCCGAATAAACTCCAGCCTCCTCCAAATTTCTGGTCACACCAGCTTGTGCCAGCACAGTAATGTTGTCCGCAATTTTTATGTGGCCTACGACACCCACCTGCCCTGCTAGGGTCACCCTGTTGCCAATCTCGGTTGAACCGGCAACGCCAGTTCCCGCGGCCAGAAAGCAAGCGCGTCCAACAATTGCGTTGTGTCCCACTTGAACGAGCGAATCTATTTTCGTTTGTTCGCCGATTCGAGTGTCAGAAAGAGCACCACGATCGACCGAAGCATTGCTTCCGAGCTCAACGTCGTTGCCGAGAACTACACCACCTGTTTGGGGGATTTTAACATTCTCTGCACCATCGGGAGCAAAACCAAAGCCATCGCCACCGACCACTGCCCCCGGATTCAGAATGCATCTGTCGCCCAGCTTGCAGCCCTCGCGTATGACGGCATTAGGGTGAATGAGGCAGTCGTCGCCCACAATTGCAGCTGCACCAACAAAACTTCCCGGATAGAGCACGCTACGTGCACCAATGCGCGCACCTGGGCCAACATAAACAAAGGGAAAAAGGTTTGCACTTTCGTGAATCACAGCAGTTGCATCGACGTATGCAAAGGCGGGGCGACCATGCGGATCGTGCCGTGGCTCGAAAAAGTATTGCGAAATGCGAGCAAAAGTCGCGTATGGATTACGACACACAAGCAGCGTCTTATTGACCTCAGTCGCTCCGCTTTGAAGAGCGCGCGCAGCAAGCTGCTGCGCATCATGTGCACTGCACAAAATTGCGCCCGCCTTCGAGGTGAGCGCATCTTCAAAATACCGCGAGTTGGTTAGGAACGAGATTTGTCTCGATTCTGCTGACGACAAAGTTGAAATGCCAGTCAGCGGCTCTGAAGCGGCCACTCCAGAGCACTCGTGAACAACACAGCCAAACCTCTCGACGAGCTCCGCGAGAGTCAGGCTTTTCATTTTTTGACCTTGTGGCGCTGATTGTAGAGGCTAACGATGTCGGATGTAATGTCTGAACCACGCGCAACGTAGAGAACCGCACCTGCACCTTTTTCGAAAACCAAGTCAAAATTATTTTTCTTGGCGTACTCTTCCACAAGTGAAGAAAGGTTTTGGAAGATTTTCTGTGTTTCCTGCATTTCCTTCTGGCGCACTTCCTGTTCGAGAGCCATCTGAGAACGCTGGAACGCCATCAACTTGCCTTGCAGCTCACGGGTTCTCGAAGCTTTATCTTCCTCTGTCAGAACTGAGCGCTTCGCATCGAAATCATCTTCCATTTTCTTGAGCTCGGACTGCTGAGTCAGGAGCTCTTTTTTGCGTGAATCGAGTTCTTTCTCAATTTTGGCTTTGGCCGCCTTGCCTTCTTCTGTTTGAAGAATGGCAACCTGGAAATCGATGAGAGCAACACGGGTTGCATTCACGCCCGGCTTGCCACCGGCGGGAGCAGCAAATGCGCTTTGCTGGTTTGCAGACAATGCAGTCGATGCCAGAAGGACACCCAGGCTCAGCGTTGAAATTTTGCGAAACAATGCGCTCACCAGCATGAAAACCTCCATAAATCCGGGTCACTCTATAAAAATCAACGGGTCAAGCTCGAGACATTATCATTACCCACGGAAAAGATGAACTCCTGCTCGCCGAGACGACCCTTCTCGAGCGGCCAAGCCCACTCAAAACGGAAGGGGGCAATCGGAGTCTGCCACCGCAGACCAAAACCCAAGTCATGCTTGAACTTTTCCATTGAAAGTGACTCGTTATCGTCGAGAACGGTACCCGATTCCCAGAAACTCACGAGCCTGAGGTTGGCCTCTGGAATGAGGGGAATAAAGTACTCACCCGCACCGTAAAGGCGACGATTGCCGCCCACAACAATACGATCGACCGATTGGGCAAAAGGGCCGTTGACCACTTCAATGCGTGGCCCAATGACCTTCTCTTCCTGATAATAGGCTTTCATGTTGTAGAGCGTTCCCAAATTGAGACGCTCCCAATAAGGAATCGGGCTGCCCTGAATTGGGTAAACCAAGGTCGGTTCCACGACAAACCGGAAATTGGTTTTGAAGTCTTCCCCAATGAACAGTGGCACATAATAGTTGACCGCAAGCTCTGCGAGGCCGAACTGGTTGGTACCCGCGAGCCCTTTGATTGCGACCGAGTTGGTCGCTGAAAGCGAAAAACCACTTGTGGGCATGAGGTAATTGTCGGTTTTATCGAAGCTGACTGATTGACTTAACTTCTCGGTTGTTCCCTGCTTGGTAAACAGCCGACCAATGGGGGTAACGTTGTTGCGGGTGACTCGCTCGAGTGAGTAACCACCACTGACGCGTAGATCCTCGATGATCTCACGTCCAACATTCAGACCACCACGCACAGTTTTTGAGAAACGCTCGGACTCAAATGCAATCGGGCGAGAGAGCTCATATTCGAAGCTGGCAAAGCCAGTCACACTCCAGGGGCCGTCGTTCCAGCTCGGCTCGGTGAGGTTAATATTGAGACTGTAACTTCCCGTAGGCGAATAATTCGCAGACAAACCTGCGTTCCAACCCTTACCAAGCAGGTTGGCTTCTGAATATGAGCCTTGTGCAAAGAAGTTGATTGAACGGGTGTCAGAGGATGGCGATGCACCAAAAGATGCACTCAGGGTTCCTGTGGATTTTTCTTTGACTTTAACCCTCAAATCCATGCGTTTGTTGCGCACATCGGGCTCGCGTGTGATCTGCACTTCCTGGAAATAACCGAGACGCTCAATGGCAGCCTTGCTCTTCTCCAAGCGAGTTGCATGAAAGAGCTCACCTTCGGCAACCTTGATGTTGCGGCGAATCACATTGTCTCTGGTTTTCGCATTGCCCTCAACAACAATGTTCCGGAAGTAAACCTTCTCGCCTTTTGTGATGGCGAACTCGATGTCGATTTTCTTTTCTTTTGAGTCGGCGCGGGTTTTTGGCAGTACATCGACGAAAGCGAAACCGTGATCTCCATAGAGGTCGGTGATCATCCGCATGTCATTTTGGAACTGAGATATACGGAACCACTTGCCTGTTTTCATGTTCAATTTTTCGAGAAGGTCAGCCTCGCTGTAAATTTTTTCGCCCTTCTCGTTGAGCAGGAGGTCACCTGTAATTGTGACCGAACCAACCCGAAACCGCTCACCCTCGTCAATATTGAAGCTCACATCAACCGTCTGCCGACCAGAATCGAGCCGCGATTGAGGAGATGAAACATTAGCTTCTGCATAACCGTTGTCCCGGTAGATATACGCAAGAAATTCTTTGTCGCGGTTTACGAATTCATCCTTGAAAGCACCGCTATTGGTGAGCCAAGAAGACCAGCGTTTCTCTCGCGTAGCCATGTTGCTTTTCAACTCTGTGTCGCCGAAAAACGCATTGCCGATAAAGTTAACGTGCGACACCCAAACAGGATTGTTCTCGGTGATCTGGTAGGTCAGCACCACCTCTTCCGTGTTAGCAACCTCTTCCACAGAGTAAGATGCACGCGCAAGATAATAGCCTTTTTCAACATAAAGCTGCTCAATGAGGCGCAGGTCTGAGGTGATTTTACGCTCATCAAGGATGGTGTACTTTTTCACCAACAGCTTTTCCGAGACGGTCGACGACGAAATAGCATCGAAACCAGTGAAGCGAATTTCTTTCACACTCGGTTTTTCATCGACAACAACCAACAGCGCAACTCCGTTGGGGCGAGTCTGGGCATCGACTCTGACGTCGCGGAAATAGCCGCTGTTAAAAATACTGCGGATATCGTCGCTGACTTCTTCAGGTGTGAGTTCTCCGCCGACCTTGGTCTCCATCAGACCAAGAACAGCTTCGGATTGCACTGCGCGATTGCCCTGAACTTTGATTTCAACAACCTTTGGCGCAGCTTCAGCTTCTGATGCCAATGCTCCATGGCGACGCAGCAGCAGAGCCGCAAAAAGAACTGTCATGCACGTCAGGACAAGTAAGGTGGGCCTGGTGCGCCAGAACCTTTTGGTCATAGATCGTTTACCCTTCTCTGAGATGGCACGCCGGGCGACTATTTCCCATCATCGAAAAATTTGCAAATTTACGGGGAGCTTATTGCAGCCGCAGAGTCAGCAACGATTCGCCCATCACGCATCTCAATGCGGCGTGGAAGGGTGTGTGCGAAGTCTTGATTGTGTGTGACGATCACCAAGGTGGTGTGCAAATCGCGATTCAATTCAGCAAATAGAGCATGGATGTTGGCCGCATTTCGGCTATCCAGATTGCCTGAGGGCTCGTCAGCCAGAAGTAGAACCGGTTCATTGATTAGGGCGCGCGCGATGGCAACCCGTTGCTGCTCGCCGCCGCTGAGTTGCCCGGGGTAGTGTGCGACCCTCTGGCCGAGACCAACACGCTCCAAAAGCGCTTGAGCCCTGCGATAAACTTGTGTCGCATTCTTCCCAGAAATTAGACCAGGCATCACAACATTCTCGAGTGCATTGAATTCAGGCAAAAGATTGTTGTGCTGAAAAACAAATCCGACGTGTTGATTGCGAAAATGACTGACCTGGTGATCGGTTCCTTGAAATGGATTCAGTCCGCCGACCCTCACATCACCCGATGTGGGCGAATCAAGTGCACCCACAATATGCAGCAAAGTGCTTTTACCTGATCCACTTTCACCCACAATCGCCACAGCCTCGCCCCGGCGAATGGTGAAGCTCACGCCACACAACGCCTCGAGGGAAAACTCACCCATATTGTAGACCTTGCGTAGATCGCGAATTTCCACGGCCAAATCAGCATGAGAGCCAACCCGACCGGACAGAGTCGCAGTGGGAGACTTTTCATTTTCGGAAGCGTTCAGCATTTTTTAAAAAACCTCTCAGACGAACAAATCAGGCAGCACGATCAGAAAGAGTCTCCACAGGATCGATCCGCATCACTTCAAGCGCGGGCCATATCGCTGCAACAACCGAAAGCAACAGACTCCCCAGACTCACGCTGATGACGTCACTCCACGAAACAAGCACAGGTAAACCGTGGCCAGGATAGGCATCCTCGATGATTGAGAGCGGAATTTTCGAGACAACCTGTAACAAAAGAAGGCCGAATCCAAGTCCCAACACAACCCCAACGAGGCCGATAATGCCACCCTTGAGAAGATACAGCAAACCAAGATCCACGCGCCGCAACCCGATAGAGCGCAGAATGGCCATTTCCCGAGCTTTGCGTCGAACTGCAAGAACCAGCGTAATTGTGATGCTGAAACAACCAACCAAAATGACCATGTAGAGAACAAAAGACATGCCCCAGCGTTCAAGTCGAAGTGCTTTGAGCAGTGCCTTATTGGATTCCGTCCAAGGTTTAGCGCGCAGCCCATCAGCTTTCAGAGCTTCATTGAGTTGGAGCGCGACAGTTTCCGCCTCCAGGGGCTCCCTCAAAGCCACTTGAATCCCAGACCACTCTCCGGGGGCATCCATGAATTTCTGAACCAGCTCGAGTCGAGCAAAAATCACTTTGGAATCGTGGGTCATAGAGCCTGTGTGAAAGGCACCAGCGACCACAACCGGTTGCTGAGTTGGAGCGAATCCTCCTAATCCTTCATCGGGCTGAGTGGAAATCAATGTGAGCCGATCGCCAACAGAGCTGTCGAGAACATTAAGAAGCTTTTCGCCTGCAAAAAGAGTTGGAAAGGTTCCACCCGCTTGGCTTTCGTCTTGCAGAGACGTTTCAGCCTCAGCATCTTCTGCAAGCTCCGAGAAACGCGAGTCTGAATTTAAAAAATAAGAATTAAATCGCATAACTTCTTCAGCGTTCTGGGTATCAACTCCCCAGAGCAATGCAGTCATGGGCTTACGGCTCGATTGAACAATCACGTCGCTCTTGATGAACGGAGAAACGGAGACAATTTGGTTTGAAAGTTGTGGCAATCGGCGCAGCAGCTCTGCTTGCGCTGGGATTCGACCAAATCCTTCGCGCACAACGACTTCAATGTGTGGCTCAACACCAAGAAGTCGCTTTTTGAGACCTTGAACGAATCCTCCCATCACACTCAGAACCACCGTGAATGCGCAAACACCCACAGCAATTCCCACAACGGGAAGCGCAACGCCAAACGCAGCTTGAGATTTCCTTTTTCGGGCAGTCCAAGAGGAAAACAGATACCTTTTCAGAAGAAAAAGTATCGCTGCCAGACCAGGACGTAGGGGGGTTGGATCATGAGCCACGATGTGAGGTCTCAATCAATTTTGATAGCCCCGCCACAAGCGCTATTGCTGAGGCAAAAATATCTGCGGGAGTAGCATCGTCGTACATATAAGCAGGAGCTGTCACGAGATGATTTTTCGCATCAATGCAGGCCTGACCCGGTTGGGTCGGCACATGTCGCGAACCCCAGAATTCCAGCGCAGCTACAGCGTCCCGGGCTGCGCCACTACCGAGAGTCAACTCAGCTTCTTTAATGCCCGCTTCTTTACAAAGGAGTGCAAGTACCATGGGTGCGATGCACAATGCCGCGCAAGGTTTGCGAGCGGTTACGAACGGCAAAAGTGAAGCGCGTACATCTGCTTCAAGATGAGCCTCTCGGCCTGCCACCGCATAATTGCAGAGATTCTTAACTACACCGAATCCGCCCGCAATGACGACCGCAGCGTAGCTTTGTGCACGGAGCTCCGAGAGCGGTTGAACGCGTCCGCGCGCAATACGAGCAGATTCCTCGAGCTGGTTGCGCATCGTCTGGTGAGGGGCGCCGGTCAAGTGATTGATGGTATCATGTGTGCTTCTATCTGGAGCAAAACATTGCACCTGAAAGCCCTGTTGGCTCAATGCAACAAGCAGCGAGACAGCCTCGGTGATCTCAGAACCATCCTTTGCTCCGCATCCTGCCAGAATGACGGCCACAGTGCCCGATTCGGGGTGGTGCGATGATTTCAGGGACATAGCGGCCTCCTGGAGCAACTTGTTGAGAGCCGATGAACAGCCCCGCCCGACTCGTGGAACACCCTTCCGCAAGCCGCGTCCACAAGTTATAGACTCTCAACGACCTGGTCTTCAAGGGGATGAATCATGCCATTCCGTTCGCTCACGCCGCTCCACAGGCAAACAGCCACGCGCAAAGAATCAGTGACTGCCCGTGGTGCATTGCTGTTTGGCACAACAGAAGAGCAGTTCCTCAACTGGCGCTGGCAAATGAAAAATCAGGTCACTTCAGCCGAAGAAGCACAACGGATCCTCAAACTCTCTGCGTCCGAGCAAGAGGCTTTTTCCACTCTGAAAGATCTCTTCGAGGCAGGCGTCACACCTTATTATCTGGCGCTCATGGATCTTGAAAACGAATTCTGCCCGGTGCGCCTACAAGCGCTCCCGCGTCTTGAGGAGACGGTCGACAGAATCGGCATTTCCGACCCGCTTCAAGAAGTCGGCAACTCACCTGTGAAAGAAGTCGTTCACGTTTACAAAGATCGAGTCGCATTCTGTGTGGCACAATTGTGTCCGGTTTATTGCCGGTACTGTTTCCGCAAACGAAGAGACGAAGAAGTTGGATTGCATTTTAATCCACGCATTGTTGATCAAGGTATTGATTACATCGCAAAGAACCCTTCGATACGCGATGTGCTTATCACCGGTGGTGATCCGCTCATTGCGCAAGATGGCACTCTCGAAAACCTGCTCTCGCGCCTGCGTGCTATTCCACATGTGGAAATTCTCCGCATTGGCACGCGCGTTCCAGTCACTCTGCCTTACCGGATTACTGAAGAGCTTGCAGACATGCTGGCACGCTATCATCCGCTCTGGATCAACACTCACTTTAACTGCCCTGAAGAACTCACACCCGAAGCATCAGCGGCAATAGACACCTTGCTGAGCCGCGGCATTCCCGTAGGCAACCAGAGTGTTCTGCTTGCGGGCATCAACGACACCGCGGAGCGCCTCAAAGCACTTTTTGAAGGTTTAGTACGGATGCGCGTGCGCCCGTACTACTTATATCAGGCACAAACCGTAGAAGGCACCGCACATATGCGTGTGCCCATCGAAAAAGGCCTCGACCTCATGCGTAGTCTCAGAGGCAACACAACGGGTTTTGCTATTCCACAATACGTGCTCGATACACCCAGTGGAAAGGTACCGCTTTCACCGAACCATTTGGTTGGGCGCGACGGAGACAGCGTCGTCATGACCGATCTGAAAAAGAATCAGTGGCGTGAGGTTAATCCGCTTGGTGATTACACCACTGGGCAACCACTTCCCGAACTTTGAGCTTGAATCGCACGCGCTGCCAACCCAAATGTCTTCATTTCTTCCAGACACTGCTTGCTTGCATCATTGAATAGGATTCAGTGGTCCCACCGGCTTGCCGGGGCGGTCGCGCATGGGGCGCTTGAAATGCTTCGTGTTGACGTATTTGTAGAACTCGCGCAGAAATGCGCGGTGATTTGTTTTCATGCCTGAGGCCTGCATTTCGCCCATCAAAAAAACGAGAATATTCATGCGTTCGATGAAATCCTGCTGGCGATCAACCATCAGTGTGTACTTTTGATTCAGGGTGAGTAACTGCCCAGAGGCTTGAAAGACACCCCAAGCAAAAAGCCAGTGCGCACGAGCCAAGTTTTCCCGCACCCGAGCTCGCAATGCTGCAATCTCATCGACTGAAATGTTGCTCTCAGGCGTGAACATGCGAGCATACAGTTTCCATTCTTCTGCCAGCGGTTGGTAGGTTGCAATGACCTCGGCATGCGCATTGATGAAATGAAACAAATCCGCGTGCACCACGCCGCGAGGCAGTGGCAAATCCATACGAGCAGGCTGCTGCAGGTTGGGGGCTGGCTTGGCTCGGACACCCCCGGGCAAGTCGATTGTTGGAGCAGGAGTCGGAGTTGCCGTGGGCGTTGCCGCTGCAACAGTGACTGCCGGAGTCGGCGCCTCGGTGGGCTCAGCCTTGGGCACTTCCTCGACCTTCAATATTCTTTCCAAAGTTTCTTTTTGTTCGTTTTTTCCGACGCTGGTGCATGTAACACAGACGGTCGAAACACAAAGCAAAGTCAGCGGGAGCCAGCCGCAGAATAAAGCTGCACTCATGGCGTTGGCATCCCAGCAGAGGCTGAGTGAGCAGCGTGGCTCAAGGCCATCGAGAACTGAAGACCCACACGTGAGCGGAGCTGCCAAGGCCATGCACCTTGAATACCAGCAAACATGTCCACCTTAAGCAGCGAATTCCAGTCGAAGCCAAGTGCAGTTTGCAACCCGATTCCAGGCAGACTCAACGCCGTGCGGCTATAAGTATCTGAGCGTGGAATCATGCTGACTGAAGATGTTGACTCAGCCTCAATGAAACGCACAGGAAGATAATAAAAGCTCCACGACCAGAGACCAACCCAATCGCTTTGAGTTTCATCGGCACGCTGGGTCAGGCTTGCTTGAATTCCAAGTTCGCCGGAAGAAAAACGCGCATATCCGCTCCCAGAGAAGGGAGGCTCATTGAGTTTTGCATACTGGCCGCCGTGATAAAAAACGGCCTTGGGGCCGAAGCCAAATTGCGCATTCAAAACGCGCCATTGCGGATGAGTCAGTTCAAAATTCAATCCGAACGATCCATCGGCGACGTTTCTTGTATCACGTGGTGATTTCACCGGATTCCAGCGCGCCAGGTCAACCCCGCACCAGAGCGTGTAAAATTTTTGCGATGTTTTCTTTTGCTCCTGAGCATCAGCAACAAATTTATCAGGAGTCCACCAAGAGGACGAGGCACCCGGAGCTGCAGGAGTACCGCTCCCCTGCGCAGGTTTGACCTGCGGGTTGAGCACCCCCGACTTTTCCAGGCGCTCCCGACGTTCGTCGTCGCTCTCGCGACGCCATTCTACGGCGGGTGGCGGCAATGAGTCCAAAGCCTGCGGCACGTTTCTCACCCTCCAGACCTTGAGATTAACCCAGCGCAAGGCCGTCGACCAGAATATGCACCTCGACAAAATTCAGACGTAGGGCTGCAAAAACCGTTTGGGAGTTTGCTTATGTCTGACGCACACTTGAAATGAAGGCAAGAGGCATGTGTGAGCATCATTCTTTCAAATGAAATTATCTCTGCAGAGATCAGCTTCGTAGCGACGGTCGTCATTGCTGTCAGCTGCTACATGCTGGTTGTTGCCTTCTTTTTCAGCCGTGAGGGGCAGCAGAACAAAGAATCAGGTTCGAGTGATTCTGGAACGGGACACGAGAATCACTGGCACGATGGCACCCCTTTCGAACGCTCGTTCCCATTGTCTGGAGTCTTCAACTACGGCAGCATTTATCATCTTTCTGCATTCCGCTCCTACTGTCTGTTGAGCCGGCATTTGCCCTCACCCACGACACAGGCGACACCCAAACTTTGCGTTTCACGATCTCGTGAAGACACTGAAAAGCTGTTGCATCCTCTCATCAAAAAAATCGAGTCATGCCTGCGCCGATCTGAAATGAGGCCACGCCCCAGACTGAAGATTGAACGCAGTCAGATTCCGTATCCGCTGTATTCAGCAACCCGGGGCGATCAAGAACTGACCAGTTATGTTGTTGAATTTTTGGATGCCAGCATGGATTTGTCGCAGTCGTGCGACACTCACGTCTATTTCGCTTTGGATTGCCAGCCCGATGGAGTTCGGATTTCAGCAGTTTGGTCCAAGAATCAACTTATTTCAGATGCAACCGCACAAATCGAACTCATGACTGACATGCGCCTGACCTTTCATGGAGAGACAATCAGGTGGGAGTATCAATTGCTAGTTTGCCCCCAAACCGGAGCGGACTCCGAGCCCGGGGGCTCTGCTGTTCTACCGGAGAGTGCGTGAGCACCATGTAGGCCAGTTCACTTCTTTTTCTTTGATGTCTTTTGAATCTTTTTCTTCAAATTAGAATACTCGAGCGGATCCTGACCAAACGGTGCGTTAGGAGAATTGGTCGAGTAAATGCCTTTATCGTGTTTTGACGAAAGCCAGGGATAGTTCTCGCGCTCGTCGTAAATCACTCCATAGAGTTCATCCTGACCGACAGGACGGACGTTCGCATCCGGGTCTTCCTGTCGGCTCGAAACACAGGCCGGCACCAATCCGGCCAACAGCACGCCAAGCAAGATAAATCTTTTGCTCTTCATATCGTCTCTCCGTATCGGGCAGAACCACGAGGCATGCGGCTCCCTCGGAGGTAACAGCAAAAGTTCGGCCAACAGAAAAAAGCCAATCATCTTTGGGCTCATATCAGTGAGTTCAGAGGCTTTGTCGAAACTTTTGTCAGGCCTCGCCTGAACCTTGAACAATATTGACCTCAAGTTATCCAAGGAGGGCGTATCCCGGTTTTCAGTGGAGCCGCTCCCGTGCTCGGCCAAAGCCCTAATTTCTGCGAATTCCCTGATTTTATCTTTGCCTCAATTTCTGCACATGTAGTTTCGAACAGGGAAAAGAGGAGTTGAATCGCGGCTCATATGAAAGAAGAAAAAAAGCACCTCACAATCCAGGAGCTCGCCGGAATCGTCGGCGTATCGACCTCAGCGCTGCGCGCATGGGAGCGAAGATACTCTATTTTTTCTCCCGAACGGACAACCGGTGGGCATCGGCTTTACACACAGGAAGACCTCAAGCTTTTCTGGTTTGTCATGCATTTGCGTGGCAAGGGCAACGACCTCAAACAAATAGCCAACCAAGGTCGAGAAGACCTTCTAAAACAGGCCTCGGCGTTTTTTGACCTCAGTGCTCCACAAAAACATGAACCGAGTGTGGAACTGCTGGCTCAAGAAAAAAAACAACTCCCCGTTCCGTTCCACTCTATATTAGATGCATTGAAGAAAGATGACGTTGAGGCCGCGATTCGTGCACTTGAGCAGGTTTATGCGCTTTCGGACAGTGCATTGTCGTTTGCCGACAGCGCACTCGACCTCATGGTCGAAGTCGGAGAACACTGGCACCAGGGAGCCATCACGGTTGCGGCAGAGCACGCACTTACCGCACGTCTCAAGCATATGCTGCTCGGGCTCTTTTATCTGAACAATGGCGAGAGCGCATCTCCAGACAAGGCCCAACCTTTGGTGGTTTGTGCCACCCTGCCCCATGAGCTTCACGAACTCGGTCTTCTGAGAGTTGCTCTTTACCTCAAACATTGGGGCTTTAGAGTGACATATCTCGGAGCAAACACACCTATCGTCGATGTGGAAGAATACTGCATGCGCAGAAAGCCCACACTCGTCGTTGTGAGTTGCGCGTCGTCGCTCAACATTACTTCAATGATCCATTCACTCCAGAAACTTTCTGTTCTCGTTGCGCCACACAGTCCGGTCGTCGTGGGCGGCTCTGGCATCAAGGCTATAGAAAATCAGAAGCTAGATCTTAAAGGTCTGGTGTTTTTGAAAAATCTTTCGAACCTAGAGCAGATTGCTCACGAGTGTAAGCAGAATCAGAATCTTTCTGCGGAAGATTTACACAAGCACTTGGCACTCAAATTGGGTCAATGAACTCCGGCAATACCGTGCTGACCTGCATTCTCGTTTTGCCGAGTCTGATAATATCGGTTGAAGACAGGGGTCGACTCCCTGCGAGGCGCTCTTCATTCACAAAGGTTCCGTTCGCAGACATAAGATCTTCAACGCAAACGCGCCCATCTTCGCGCACATAAAACCGAGCGTGCTTTCGAGATGCCTCTTCATCTTCAGCAAGAAGAGGAACAACACCCGAACGACCTACAACGATTTCTTTCACTGGAACGCTGTAGTTCACCACACGGCCGTCACGTGCCTCGAGGGTCAGCTTTAAGTGAACATCCTCGAGGCACTGCTGCCACTCCTTGCGGATGAGCTCGGCAATGTTTTGAGAAAAACCGTCTCGTTCGCCTTGTGCGAGACTGCTGCACCAGTTTTCGAGCATCTTCATTGGATCGAGAAAATCCGATGCCATGGGCCAATCCACAATCCGAAACTCATTGCCACCCACCTTGAGCCGATCGCCAGTGCGGAGCTTGAGCCTATCGACCTTCTGCCCATTCACGAGCGTCCCATTGCGGCTCCCATGATCAACAACGAAGAGCTCCCCTGCAAGCATCTGGATCGTGCAGTGCTTCCCCGAAACCTCTGTATCCTCGAGCAAAAGCTGCCCCGAGGAGCGTCCCAGAGTAATCTCGTTGCTCAAAATTGGCAGTATTTCGCCTGGAAGTTGTCCCTCCATGACTTGCAAGGCAAAAGGCATCGGCTCGACCTCATGTGCTCCGGTATTGAAAGAACCTGAACAATTTATAGAATAAAACGAGTCGCACCGGTGCGCTTCAGTTATGTCAATGAACCAATGCTATCAGAGCACATCGGTACCAAACCCAGGAGCACACACGTGGAACACTCTTCCTCACTCTTCAGCCTTCTCGCTCTTTCGCTCGGAAACGCAGCACTTGTTGGGCTTGGTTTGGTTCCTGAGCCCGACACCGGCGCAACAGCAAAGAACCTCGAACTTGCAGCACAAAACATCGAGTTGTTGTCAATGCTCAAAGAGAAAACAAAAGGCAACCTGAGCCCTGAAGAACAGCACCTCCTCGATGGTCTCCTCTACGACCTCAGGCTCAAATACGTTGATGGTCAGAAAAAGCCGTGATAGATTCCTGGTCGAGAGAGAGTTTTACTAGCATCGGCCGCTTTTTCTGAAAGCTGGTCGATTTTTTGTTGAATGTTGAGATGAAGGGCATTCTCATGACGACGCCTATTCCAATCACTCCTTCGGGCTTTGAGAAAATCAAAGAAGAGCTCAAACGCCTGAAAACAGTCGACCGCCCCAGCATCATCGCAGAAATTGCAGATGCACGTGCTCTCGGCGACCTCTCAGAAAATGCCGAATACCACTCCGCACGCGAACGTCAGAGCTTTATTGAAGGCCGTATCATGGAGCTGGAAGACAAACTCTCCCGACTTCAAGTCATTCAAATTGAGCCAGGAACCCTCGACAAAGTTGTTTTCGGCTCATGTGTCCGACTGCGCGATGTCACGGAGAATGCCAAACCTGAAGAGAAAACCTACAAAATCGTCGGCGACCTCGAGGCCGACATCAAGATTAACGCGATCTCGCTCTCAAGCCCTCTTGCCGCATCACTCATCAACAAGCGAGTCGGAGAAATTGTTACGGTCAATTTGCCGCGCGGCGAAAAAGAGTACGAGATTATCAAAATCTTCGTTGAAGACACGACCAAACACTGAGCTTTACTCGGACGTGTTGTTCTACAAGCGCGTATGCTTGCTCGTCACGGGAGTCAATCGTCAGATTGGACTCCCGTGAGCGTTTCGGTAACCTGCCGTGTAATGCCAACAGCAACACACCAACCCTCATGACGCATGGACGGAAAGGCATTGCCTTCCCCTGCAACCGTAACCTTTTCGCCAATCAACATATCCGCCGACAAACGCCAACCTGCAATAAGGGAAAAGGCGTTACGCTTCTGCAATCGGAAGTCCAATTGCGCACTGAGGGCAATTTGGTCGAGCACGCCGCCCTCGTAGAGAGCTTTTGTCTCCTCAACACGCCACTGTGAATAGGGATACCAAGACACCCCGAGCTCTCCGAGTAATAGTAAGCGCGAATTCGCGCCAAGAGACTGCACAAATCCACCCAAAATAGTGGGCAGAACCACACCAAAATTCGGTTCGTAACCACGATTAGAAGTCCGGTCGAGAATGGCCTGAAGCCCTGTTCCGAGCACCATCCCGGTGCGTTGGAAAAGTTGAAAATGGAAACCATAAGAAACAAGTGCCAACAGATTGTAGCGTTCTGTCGTCAAAGGTTTCTCTAGCGAGGGGAGAACCAACGACCAACGCGATTGCTGTAATCCGAGAGCGGCAGTAAGATTGTGTCCTGGACGAAAGTATCCGCGATACTCTCCACCCGTTGATTGAGCAGAGGCAGGTGAAACCTTGAAAAATCCGAGTGCCGCGATCGACAACCAACGCCCCACAGCGACGCATGCCCTGGCTCTCGTGTTGAGCCAATGGCTGGGTCTTCGCCCGGGACATCTGACCACTTGGAGCATGAGAACGTTCCTCAGCTTTCTAGTTGTTGCGCTACCGCCCTACTTATTGGCTCTGCACTACCATTATTCGTCTGAAGGGATTCTCCTGTCGAGTGCCGTTGCGGGCTGCTTTGGCGCTCTTCTTTCGTGGCAGCTGATGCACAAGAAACTCAACCCAGGGGCTTTGAATGTACAGCTCAGTTTGCTGGCTTTGTGCTGCTCTGTTTACTTGGTGATGCCCATGCAGCTCAACGTGCTCTATGCACTGGTGGTCACCTCTGCATTTGCCATTTATGTGGCTCAACAGCGTCCTGGAACCCCTGTTGAAGGAGGGCGTTCAGAATTGCTTCTGGCACTCAGCCCACTTGCAGCACAAGGAATGGCCATGGCTCTGCAGAGAACCCTTTTACTTTGGGCTCTCCTCTCGCTTGTCGCCCATGCCTTATATAAACTCACACACATTCAATCACTGGCATTGATACCTTTTGTATCAATTGCAGTTTCATGCGCGGCGGTGCAGAATTCGTGGGTCGCTAAGGAGCAACAATGAAAACCTTCCCTGACGAACTCAAGAAAATTCAGGAATCACTCAATGACGTGGCTCGTATCGGTCGCCAGGAGGTCTTGCGCGGCGTCGATGTCGCCAAGCGACAGATCTCCAAAATGCAACATTTGAACCGTCGGAAGGAGCTCTTCGCAGAGCTCGGCCGCACTTTTTATGAGTGGCACGAAGACGGACTCCCAGAGCAGCTACGCACCCTCATCAGTGAAACCGAATTGAAGGAAATCATCGGTGAGATCCGAGAAGTCGATGAACAACTGAGTGAGCTTGACCAAAATACATGATCAACAACACCCGGCGCTCATTTTACTTCGCTTTGTCTCTGCTGCTTATGGCCATCGCATGTCTATTGTTCTTGAGAATTGTGATTGGCCCCTTTCTGCTGGCGCTGGTGCTGGCCTGGCTTTTTAATCCGACCATCGAGCGCCTTGATAATCGCGGTCTGCGCAGAACGTTTGTTGTTGGTTTGGTCATCGCTTTCATTATTGCAGCTCTGAGCATTGCCATATGGTACGTTATTCCACTTGTAGCTCATCAGCTGGAACAGGTGATCAAATCCCTACCGCGCGCCAAGCAGCATTTGGAACAGACCGTTCTGCCATCTCTCCAGAAGTCTTTGGCAAACCTCACGGGTTCATCTAGGCAACTCGATAAATTCCAATCGGTCCTCAATAACTACGAGCTGTCCACCGACCTCATTCTTCAGTCGCTTTCATTTTCGCGTATTGTTGACAATACCCGCATGGTTGCTGGCTGGGCGCTGGCTCTCGTTCTCGCTCCGGTTTTTGCATTCTTTCTCATGCGTGACTTTAGAAGGCTTCTGCAAAAAGCGGCCAACCTCATTCCGCCTGACCTACGTCACAATGTGCGCATTTTTGCATTGCAGGTTGATCGCACTTTGCGTGCAGTGGTGCGCGGACAACTGCTTGTCATTTCTCTTTTGTCGACCCTTTATGCGTCTGGATTTGCATTAGCTGGCCTACCCGGCGGAGTTGCGATTGGTGTGCTGACAGGAGTGGCACGCATCATTCCTTACATGGATATCGTTGTAGGCAGTACATTTTCATTCCTTATTATTCTTGCTAACAATTCCCCTACGCCAGTCATTATCGGCGTGCTCATCGCATTCGCGCTCATTCAACTTCTCGACGCAATCATTCTGACGCCAAAAATCATGGGTCAGTTCTCAGGTTTGCACCCATTCATGATCATCATTTCGGTTCTTTGCTTTGGTGATTGGTTCGGAGTTTACGGTGTCATTCTTGCCATCCCGCTCGCTGCTTTCGGACGCGTAGCTCTTCTGCACCTGCTTGATTCGTACAGAAATTCTGGCTTTTACAGAGGTTCATCAGTACAGCTATCTGAACGTGAAGTTGTCATGGAGTCGAAAGATTGAACACCCCTCAAGCATATTCCTGGAGTGCGGTTTTTCTCGCACACACGGAAAAATCCTGGGACAATCTATACAGATTCGCATTCAGTCTGGTACAGAATGCACCTGAGGCTGAAGACTTGGTTCAACAGACTCTCGTGAAGGCACTCAGCGGACTCCCAGCATTTTTCGCAACGAATTATCAAGTTGAAGAGCCTCGTCAGGCGCTCGAGCTTGTGCAGAGAGTCGATGCAACAAGCATCGAAAAGCACCTACTCAACTGGATGATGAAAATTACAAAAAACGCATTTATTGACGAACGCCAAAAATCTTCACGCCGGCTCAGCCACAAATCACTCGATGACTGGGATGAAGCGGACTTCAGGCAGGATTCGCACAGTAGCCCCGCCGAGGTCAGACTACTGAGCGAAAAGGGTACGAGTCTTGCCGAGCAGGAGGCCGAGTTCTTCAAGGAGGCTCTTGATGATGGCTGGGTAGAACGCTTTGAAAAGCTCAGTCCGAGGCAAAGAAGCATTATCTATCTGGCAGCCGAGGAGTACAGCTACAAGGAAATTGCCCAAATCCTTGATATTACAATAGGAACTGTAATGAGTACGCTCAGTCGAACGGTGGCTAAATTAAAAAAGTGATTAAAAATGCCGCTGATGGAATAAATCGCGGAGAACGACCGTAGTTCATTATGAGACCAGGGAAGCTCAAAGATATGAACCAAGACAACCACCATCAAAACCCCTCCGCGACCCGCTGGAAGAAGCAGGTGGTTGACCATTTTCAAAACCTGGCACCCAATACAGAAACCAAAAGTAAATGGCGCGATCGTATTCTCGCATCCAACGCGGAAACTTCTGCGTCCCTCGCTCCACCGCAAATCACTCTATTGCGAAAAACATCACCGCTTACGGCCTCGATTTTGAGTGCCGTGCTTGCCGCCTCGCTCACTTTCCTCATCGTCAAGCCACCTTCCGATGAACCGCTCGACCCTATCGCCGAGCTAGCGCAGCTTCCTGGTCCGAAGGTCTATCCTCCAGATTTCGATCTCGAGGGCGATTCCAAGGCCATGAACGACATCGTATTCGAGCTTTTTGCTGACAAAGACTTTTTTGTCTCAGACCTGCCTGCACAGGTGTTGGCAGAGTACCAACCCAGCGAGGGTCGGTTCTTCTCCTGGGATGGTGAGCCTGCAGTCAGTATCCAAATGAACCGCAACGCAAATCCACAGGCCAAGAAGATAAGCGAACCAGCCACGCTGCTTATTGTGAAGCTGTCTGAGAAATCGCAGCGAAAATTCCCGAAGGAAAAACTCACACGTAAGGTGGCCGGCAAATCGGGTAAAGTCAGAAAGGTCAAAGTTTGGCGCGAAGGCAACTTCGGCTACGCCATGGTTCAAGATTCGTTTGCTCTCAACGATACCCCTTAATTAGGCTCGTTTGTACTTGCTGAAATCTGCCAGCATGTGAATCTGCCCCAAAAGAGTTTTTCGGAAATCATCCAGACTCAAACTTTCATTTTCTGAATGCGCATTTGTGTAGGGATCCTCGACTCCAACGAGAATTGCAGGAATCCCTCCCAGCTCTTCGGAAAGCGGCTGCACAAAAGGAATACTCGCTCCACAGCCAATAAACTGCGTGGTTCGTCCGTATCCTTTCTCGAGCGAACGTGCAGCGATTTGGTAGGCAGGTTCATTGAGATCGTTGACACACCACCAGTTCACGGCAGCCTGCGGCACCAAATTCAACTTGAAGCCCGCAGGAGCATGTCGGCGCAGATGATTTTCCAGCGCTGCAAGAACTTTTTCCGGCTTCATGTCGGGCACGATTCGAATCGAAACACGAGCCCAAGCTCCGTCTTGAATGACATTGCTGACAAGTTTACGGCTCCCACTTTGAATCGCATTTACACTCAGAGCTGGTTCACGCCACAGAGCCGAAGCGAAATCGGCCTCTGAAACAACGAAGGGTAAATCGGGCAAAAGACCTGTTGCGCGGCGCGCAAGCTCCGCCATCCTGATGGATTCAAATGCTGTGCGCTCTTGCTGTGAGAGAGGGCGAACGTCGTCGTAGAGCCCGGGCACAGCAATGCGGCCGCGCGCATCGGTCAAGGTGGCCAAAAGCTTGCTCAAAGCCAGAACAGGATCGGGCAGAATGCCACCCCAAAGCCCTGAGTGAACTGGATGAGTGAGAGCCTCAAGTTCCACATCGAGCGCCACAAGCCCACGTAGCGCAGTGGTCACACTAGGAACCCCTGAATCGAGATTGGCACAGTCGGTGAGGATCATGGCATCCGCATTCAGAGTATGGCGATAGCGTCGCACAAATTCTGCAAGATGATGGCTACCAGTTTCCTCCTCACCTTCAATCAGAATTTTTACGTTGACTGGTAACTCACCAGACGTTTTCAAGAACGAAGCAATGGCTGCGACGTGCGCAAGAATTCCCGCCTTATCATCCGCAGAGCCGCGACCATACAAACGGCCTCCTGAAACGGTCGGTACAAACGGTGCTGATTTCCATTTTTCATCGCGCCCAGGCGGTTGAACATCGTGGTGTGCGTAAAGAAGCAAAGTGGGTGCATCGGGCTTTTGAATCCACTCAGCATATACGTATGGATGAACATCTCCGAAGGACAACAGTTCGACTTTGTCGAGACCAGCGCGGCGCAACGACTCTGCGGTAGCCTCGGCACTGAGCTTCATTGCACCCGGATCAAACCCATCCAAACTAACACTCGGAATTTTGACCAATGTTTCCAATTCGCCAAGCCAATTGCGCATATTCTTTTCGCAATATTCGAGCGCCTTTTCAGTGCTTTCAGATGGAGCTGTGACGTAAAGAGGCTCACCCTTTTCGTTAACGCAACCACACGATGGACCATGACGGTGCTGATCTTGCATTCTCGAAACTCCTGTCAGCGGAGAACTTCCCACGCTGCGTTAATCAACTGAATGGCGTCGGGTGCAATATTTTGATTGTGGTCTGGATGACACGCTTTAACCATCTCGAGGTAGCATTGTCGCTTTTCGTTGGCATCCATTCCAAGCTCAACACCCAATAATTGACGCGCCCACTCTTTGCTCCCCTGAGGCCAAAAAGACGCTCTCTGGCGACGCATCTCGAATTTATCGAGCGGATCAATTTCTGGCTGTGAAGAGCCAAACGAGGTCGTGACTGAGGCATCTTCGTTTTTTTCAGCCTTGAATTCCGAAACAGCATTGCGCAGGTTACGCAGAATCTCTTCACGCTTTTCGAGCCGTGCGCGCTTTTCCTCTTTTTCCTGCGATGACTTGCGGCGACTGCGCCAGACTCTGCTTTCTACCCCTGCAGTGGTCGAGTCAGAAGCGATTTCACTTTCGATTTCTTCCTCGGTGAAGAAAGCTCGGGAAGCGTGTGAAGACACATTTGTACTGCCGCGTTCGTGAAAAACGTCCGGTGAGGGAACAACTTCCTCATGCTTTTTCAAAAGTGCATCGATTGTGTCACGCAGTGCCCTGAGCGCTGAACGGCTGGACGGCTGAGCAAGATCATTCGCTGAAAGAGACATGACCATCTTAAGGCATTGAGCAATGGTTTCCGAACACGCCGGGGGAGGTGTTCGTCCCGAATGGTGGTGGTCATGTTCCATAGAAAAACCTCCGTTGCCTACTAGGTACCGCGGCAACGGAGGCCATGCAAGCTTAGCGCTTGGAGTCAGGCTTAATCCACTAAGCCAGCCTGACGTCCTGCACCTCTGAACTTGTTGAACAGCCTGAACTGCTGATCAGGGCGTTTGTATGTGCGGGAGTTTTTACCCTCCACATCGAAACCGTCATACGGGCTCAGCTCGACGGACTGCATTTCCATACCAGCGGTGCTGACCGTGAAACCCTGAGCTGCCGACTGTCCGCGCAAGGCATTGATGTCGGAGGCAATGAAGATTCCACCGGGGGCAACCATCCTGCCATTGCTCATCTTCGGACCGTAAAAGGAGACCACTCCTACGTTGCGGCGCGAGGCGTCTTGGAGGTTCTGTGAAATAGCCAACCCCTCAGGGAAGCGGGAGTCGACGAACTTAAGCTCAAGCCCAACACCAACGTACTTCTTCTCGGAAGAAGTTCCGAGATAAAACTTGGTGCTGAAATTCTGATCTTTCTTGAGCTCAACGGAGTACAGATCCGTGCTCACGTAAGAAGGAAAACTCACACCGTTGGGCAAAGTGCGTGTCCGTCCGATTGCCAGAGCCGGGTCGACAAACGCAGAAAAGTCGATGTCGGTCGCAATTTGGAAACCGCGCTGGCCGACTGCGGGAATCAGGCGAACCCAGCCGATGTCGCGGATTGGAATCGCGACCTCCATATTGAGAGCGACTTCTGTCGAAAATTCAGTCACCAGCTGAGCCTTGCGCTCTTCCAGATTGAACGAGAAACTCTTCACAATCTGGCTTACCGAAGAACCGCACGCGACAGCGAGCACCCCGGTTAAAGTCAGGAGTGGAAAAACCCTCCGAAAAGAATGTAATGTGCTATGAGTCATGGCGTCTTTTCCTCTAATTGAGCCATTTCCACCGTTGGGAAACCATTTCCCAGCAGTTACACTGGGTATCGGCAACGATTGCCCGGGCATGAGCAGAAACTGCCCAGGAACTTGATTGAGAGGGTTTTTGACGTAATCAACCAACTAAAATCCCTTGTTTTAATTTTTTTTTGTTTTAATTCTTAAACGCGTCAAAAAGAGTTGAATGGGGACAAGAACATGGACAAAGACCCGCAACAAGCACTCATCGTGCTCGGCTACATGCAAAGTGCAGAAGCAGTTGTGCGCATTGCACTTGTTGCGTTCTTCAGTGCTGCAATGATTCTTGACGCAGCTGCAATTCAAGGACGCAATACGGAAAAGGCCTGGCCCGAATACTGCCGTCGTGCCGCCCGCAGTTTTTTTCTGTGCGGGCTGGTTCTGAGCGCAGCACACCTGACCCTACTTATCGCCTCGCCTGCCGGAACGGTTCTCCCCATCGCTTTGTCGGGGCTCGCCACACTCATTGCCATCGTCGCGGTTCTCCTTGAACGAGACAAACTTGAACTCAGACCACTCGGCTTTCTGACTGGTGCCATTGTGTGGGCTCTGAACGTCGCCGCACCTTTCCTCACGGAAAGCGCATCAGCTCAAATTCACACGCTACCAGGCTTATCGATTCTGCACATCACTACAGCCCTCACGGGCGAGGCGCTGTGTTTGGTCGCTTTCTCTGCATCGCTGCTGTACATCTGGGATTATCGACGCCTCAAATCACACGTCTTAGAGCAGCGCCGATTCATGCCGAGCCTGCAAACCCTTGACGCCATCGTTGGCCGCGTTTCACTCGTTGGCTTTCTCCTCATCAGTACAAGCCTGGCGACAGGCGTGATGCTGATCCTCGAAGCTCAAATGCGTGCACATCTTTCGCCACTCAAGGTTGTATGGGCGTTTGCGGTTTGGAGTTGGTATCTACTCGCGCTTGTTGGGCGGGGCTTCTGGGGCTGGACAGGCAAACGTGGCGCACATCTTTCCATTTGGGGGTCGGTACTGCTGGCACTTACTCTGTTCGGCACAATCTGGAACCTGTCTGGTCGCGGGCAATAAGGTGCAAAAACGAATGAACAGAAAACTACCTCGAGTACTTGTGTTGCATACCGGCGGAACATTCGCGATGGTTCTCGACCCACAGCAGCAGGCCGCCCGACAAGACAAAAACACTCTCGAAGAACTCCATTCTCAGATTCCCGAACTCAGCCGACTGGCCGATATTGAACTCGAGCTTGTCTCCAACATCGATTCCTCAGATGTCGACTCGCATTTATGGAGTCAGCTCGCCACAATCATTCACGACTCATGGGAAAAATTTGATGGTGTGGTGATCATTCACGGCACAGATACCATGGCGTACACGGCCACAGCCCTGTCGTTTTTCCTTGCCGGGCTGACCAAACCTGTTGTCCTGACAGGCTCGCAGCGTCCACTCTCCGAGCTACGCAACGATGCTCGCGCGAATATTATCGACGCTATTGAGCTCGCCACCATGGGCTATCCTGAAGTGATGGTTTGCTTCGACAGTGTTGTTTATCGTGGTTCGAGCGTCACCAAACGCAGTAGCGAAAACCTTCATGCTTTCGCTTCGCAGCACATGCCTCCCTTGGGACATTTCGGCGTCCATTTTAGTGTCAGCCAAAATCTGATTAAGGCACCTATTGCGGCAGCACGACGTCATCGCCCGTCGGTCGACACACGCGTCTGCGAAAATGTTTTCGTTCTTGATGTGGTTCCCTCCGCACCATTGTCTCCCGAGTTGAAGAATGTTCTTCTTAAAAACTACCGGGGCATCCTCGTGCGGGGCTTTGGAGTGGGTAATCTGCCGCTCAAAAATCCTTGCTGGCTCAACCTTGCTGAAGCAGCCTCACAAAAGCAAATTCCCCTTGTGATTGGATCGCAATGCCAAACCGGAAGCATTGATTTGCAAAGCTACGAAAATGGTCGAGCATTTGCACGACACGGCGCGATCTCGGGTCACAACATGAGCCTTGAATGCATGATTCTTAAGCTCATGGTGATGCTAGGAAGAGGCATTGCATTTGAAAACCGGCATGAATTCTTTGCAACGCCCTTAGCATCGGAATTCCATGAGGTTTCTGTTCGATGACAAAGAACAACTCACCTGAAAAATCCACTTCAGGCAACACCTCGATGATCTACTGTGGTGCTCACTACACCCGTTGTCCGGTCGAAGTCAGAGAACTCTGGGCGCAGGGCTATGCCTTGCCACAGGGGCCAGCCGCGCTGAAAGAAATCATCGCAGCCACGATGAACACAGAGACTTTTGAAGTCGTTGTCATCTCGACTTGCAATCGTTTTGATCTGTGTTTGTTCGGCGACCTTGCTCCGTCGAAAATCGAAACTATTTTTTCCTCCTACGCAGAGTGGACTCTCAAGAACCGCACAAGCCCGAACGCTGACTCCCCGCGCAGCAAATCTATTTCCGGAAACGTATCCTCGTGGCTGCGCTGGCAAACTGGCGATCAAGCCCTTCATCAGCTTTTCCGAGTTGCGGCGAGCCTTGATTCGCTCGTCATTGGTGAGCCCCATATTCTTGGGCAGCTCAAAGACGCCTATCAATCTGCTGTGAGCCGTGGGCTGTGTACACAGGAGGCAAACGCTGCCTTTAATCGAACATTCCAGGTTGCCAAACGCATTCGCACCGAAACAGATCTCGGAAAAAATGCAATCAGCATTGGCCATGCTGCTGTTGAAATCATTCAGCGTGTCTTTGAAGATCTGAGCCGCCAGAATTGTTTGCTCCTGGGGGCAGGAGAAATGGCACGCATCACCGCACAACATCTTCGAGCCTGCGGTGCAACTCAAATCACTTTCGCCAACCGAACGTTGGCAAACGCACGCAAGCTTTGTGAACAAGTACCCGATTCAAACGCCATTCATTTGGATGATGGCCTCAAGCAACTCAAAGAATACGATGTTATTATCGCTGCAACAGCTGCGCAGGAGTTTGTCTTGAGACCGGAACACGGCGATGTTCTGACACGCCGACGCTCGGGATTGCCAGCAGTCATTGTGGATATCAGCGTGCCACGCAACGTTGACCCAGCACTCGGACAACTGAAAAACATATTCGTCTTTGACATCGATGATCTCGATAAAGTGATGGAATCGAGCCGCGTGGCGAGGAAGGCTGCTGCTGCGGCAGCCGAAAAAATCATCGTCGATGAACTCGCCGAATTCACCTCACAACGCCGACAACGCGAGAACTTGGTGAATATCGGTAAATTCCATGCCTGGGTGCGTCAGATCGTGATTCTGGAAGTCAACAAGAGCCTGAAGGCGTCTCCTCAACTGGATGAAAAGCAGATTGGCATTACCGCCGATGCCGTTGCAAAAAAGCTTGTCTCACATCCAGCTTTCCTCGCACGAGCAGATTTACGGATAGAACATGACGCCAATTCGGTCGGTGACGTGCTGCAGCTGTTGTTCAAGCTTTCCCAAGAAGAAAAGGACTGAAAATGACCTCTGCACGGATTGTCCGCATTGCAACTCGAAAAAGTGCGCTCGCCCTGTGGCAGGCAAACACCGTAAAGAGTTTGCTTGAAGGACAGGGAATCCAGGTCGAGTTGAACCTGGTGGTGACCTCGGGCGACAAAATGCAGCGCGGTGCTCTTGCAGAAGTCTCGCTTGACGATCCGAATTTGCCTGCTCACTTAAAAACGGGCAAAGGCCTGTTTGTTAAGGAAGTGCAAGAAGAAATTCTTGCAGGCAGAGCAGATCTGGCCGTGCACAGCATGAAAGACCTCCCTGTGGAAACCACGCAGGGTCTGCATGTTGCTGCTGTTTTGCCACGTGCAAATCCTGCAGACGTAATGATTTTTTCGCCAGATTTACTCAGGATTCTGAAGGATATTCTTGGTGCAAATCCTCTGCAAAAAACAACACTAGAAGTTTTCCAAGCACTCAAATCACTTGATTGGACTGGTTTAAAACCTGTGGGCACGACCAGCGCTCGCCGCCAAGGTTTTTTGCGCGATGCCTTCGCGGGAGCGGAGCTTGACCTGAGAGTGCTGCGAGGCAATGTCGACACACGCCTCGGGCGCGCAGAGGCGAATGAGTTTTCGTTCATCATGCTCGCGCGTGCAGGAATCGACAGGCTCAACCTCTACCACACTGAGTCCATGCTGACCTTACCCGCTCAACTTTCCACACCGGCTCCAGCGCAAGGCATTGTGGCAATTGAATGCCGCGACAACGATGCTCAATTGAAACAAGCACTGAGTGTCTTGAATCACCCACACTCATCGCTTTCAGCAGCATTTGAACGCACAGTTTTATGGCTCACAGGTGGAAACTGCCACACAGCTCTTGCGGTTCATCTTGAGGATCGCAACCTCACCTCCTGGGCCGAGGCTCGGGGGCTCCGCAGCTCCTTGCAAATGACACTCGAACTCAAGGCATTTGAAGATTGGCAAACCAAAGCCCGCACCTCTAATCACGCTCAGCTCTTTGACGATCTACGGCGCAGCTCTTTGGCCAGAAGTCTGCACACTCAACTTTTGAATTCAGGATATGATAAGCTCATGACGTTGCGCACCCCTGATTCGAGTGAATGACCCAGAGTTTGTGCGCAGGATGATTCTCCAGGAGAGAGCACAAATGCTAGCTATCCGCTGTGGCGTGGCACTTGAAGACTCCCACCCACCCCCTCATCATGAATGGTCAGTGCTGCGCGCAAAGGCTAATTCTCACCTTAACGCGGATGCCATGTCCGCCGCCCTCCAGAACAAAGGCGAGCTGCACGTCTTTACAAGCACCACAGCCCTTCACTTCTTCAACCTGCTTTGGCGAAACCGCGTCAAAGCGCATGACACCGATGCTGTCAAATACTCCGCCATGGCCGTGGGAGTGGGAGCTGTAACCGACTCCGCAGTCCAGACCTTGCAAAATCTCTCTGCCACCATCGAATGGTCATTTCCTGACCTCACCGAGAAATCGGCTCGCTTAAATGGGCTGCAGTGGACGCTCGAGCAGCTCGAGCGCATCAAGCTCATTCCCAGCATGACGCTGAATTTGTGGACCAAAACCAACTCCACGTCGGCACGAATACTGAACGAGTTTCGTGCAGCTCGAAATTGGTCGCAGTGGAAGTTCCAGGTGCACGCAATCTATACTTTGACCCTTCATGATGCGTCGCTCCCACAGGAAATTGCTGATGCACTCCGAGGTGATTTTCCTGTGTGCTTTGGGGTGAAGTCAGCAGAGATTCTGGATGCCACTGTTGCGCTTCTCATGAGGCATGTGGGCGTCACATCAAGTGTTGATCTACCATCGAGAATCCGTTTTTGTGCTTGGGAGAAAAGTGCACTGCAGCGCGCTCAAGAGCTTTTTCTGCAACCGCGTCTGCAGCCCTTCAATGAGTTTGAAAAACTGGTTTCTGCCAGCGAATCAGACTCATGAGACACAGAGGTTACACTCCATGGTGAACATCAATTTTTGGAATCGCATGAAAAAGAGCGGGCATGGCGCAAACATCGCCAGTGTGCTGGCTCTCGCTTGGATTGCAAAAGTTCCCACGCACGCCAATGCCATGGACTGGCAACTCCGCTCTTCCACATACATGGGTGCGGAGGGTGGATGGCTCTCGGGCTCAAAAGTACCGCTCAACTCAAAAAGCCAGACCGACTACGACACTGCAGCCGACAAACTTTCACCCGCCGATGCCGCAAAAACCATAAAGACCTTGAAGCTTCAGGGCGGCGAAGGTGTGTTCTCTGGAAACACTATTTTAGGCTACGAGGGATTCAGCGACGAATTAAACTGGCAGGCAAACATCGACGCCACCGCCGCAGTTGTTGCGGGCAACTCGACGGGCACGTTTTACGCACCTCCGGGCGATCCCATCTTTCCCACCTACGCGCGGGGCGGCCGCAGCTCAGGCTGGAATGCGGGAATCAGTTCCGGACTGCACTGGATTCCTTTCAGCAGCTTCTCCACCCATTTTCGCGCATCATACACTTTGGGTGCAAACTCATTCCGCGAAAACTTTTCACGACTGCATCTCGCACCTGCTGTCCAGCTGAAGGTAGCGCGGTTTGTTGTGCAACCTCTTTTCTCTTGGCAACGGATTCTCTCGGCCGAGGCTCTACCTGCAGCAGACATCCGTGCTTGGTCGCTCGACATCGAATGGCTTGGAAGCAGAAATTTTCGCTTCCAGAACCCGTCTGGTTTCCCCCTCATACGCAGCTGGAACTCCCTCGCTTTGGGATCTTCGCTGGTGGTGCAGGCGCTTGAGAACGAAGGTTCGTTTCTCGAATTCAATCTCACCCCACGCATTATATTTTCCCCAGGCTTGATGCTCATTTCTCATTTCCGGAATGTGAGTGGTCATGGCCAGTCGTATATTTCCCCTTCTCTTGCAGCGAAGATTGCAGCTCTCGGACGAAAGTCGAACGAGTGGACACCTGGGGAGATCTCGGCGGAGTACTCGACAAGCACCATTGAATGGAAAAACACGCTTGCCTGGCGAGTTCAGACCAATATGAATCTGTCTGCATCGCTCCTGTACACGAGTGAGAGTTCTGCCTTCACTCCAAGTGTGCTCTCATCAACACGCTACAGCGCACTCATCGACTCCGCGCGCGAGTCTACCTTTCGATATTTTTTGGGTGCGGAATTTCTCCTCTGATCGTTTTTCATGGTATGCTTCAGCAAACTCACGAGGCAGAAAATCATGAAACATTCAGAGCTTCTCTGGATCCAAAACATGGCACGTTTAGCATGTGGCAAAACGGCTCCTGGAAATCAGCCCACTGAAATCCTCACGCAGTCGTTCAATCTGTTTTTGGAGGAATTGACCTCCACCCTGCATGCCCACGTGACCTATTTCAACGATCTCGTGATTCAAGAGAGACCAGAGCTCGCTGTGCGTATCTTCAAGCTTGGTATTCCGCGCTCCGGCATCATGCTTTTGCGTGGCAAGGAAAAATTGGTTGTACAGAATGACGGTTTCCGCCTGCGTGTGCGCATCGTTCAGATTCAGGCCTACCAAGAGCAGAGTGTCGATGCCTTCGATGTGGATGCTTTCATCAACCCTGAAGGCTCGGTGAGTTGGGTCACCTCGCACGACAAGCAGCGGGTAAACCCATTGCTCCTGGTGCAGGAGTACTTGGGACGTTTTATGACCTTCGGAGCCCAGGCGTTTGCCCGAAATCGTGCGCAACCCGTGCGCCACGGCTCGAATTTGGCTCAAGAGTCAACAGCCATCGCGCCTTGAGTTGTTGAATTCACACTCCACTCTGATATGGTCCGGGGGTGAAAAACAGACCCCCGGATTTTTATTTGGAGCGGAGCATGGAAAAAGTTGCTGCCAAACCCAACGGAATTTCTCTAGCAAAAGGAAAACTCCAACTGTCCAGAGAAGAGATCATTGCCGATTACCGTGTTGGCTACCGAAGCCGATTGGCAAGTCTGGCGGGGCGCAAGGAAGTGCTCACGGGCAAGGCAAAGTTTGGAATCTTTGGCGACGGCAAAGAGGTTCCGCAACTGGCCATGGCCAAAGTATTTCGCGAAGGTGACATCCGCAGCGGTTACTACCGCGACCAAACTTTCATGATGGCGGCAGGCCTGCTTTCAGTCCGCGAATTCTTCTCTCAGCTGTACGCCGACACCGTGGTTGAAAACGAACCCGCATCGGCCGGCCGGCAGATGAACTGCCACTTCGCCACCCGGATGCTAGATGCCCAAGGCAACTGGCTGCCTGTTGTGGAAAAGAAACAGTCGTCGTCCGACATTTCACCGACCGCCGGACAAATGTCCCGCCTGCTCGGTTTGGCCTATGCCTCAAAGCTTTACCGCAACGAACCAGCTCTTTCATCGGCTGGGGGCGGATTCTCGCGCCAAGGAAACGAGGTGGCCTTCGGTACAATCGGGGACGCGAGCACAAGCGAAGGTATTTTCTGGGAAACTCTCAATGCCACAGGGGTACTCCAGGTTCCTCTGGTCATGTCCGTCTGGGATGACGGCTATGGCATCTCGGTTCCGCGTGACCACCAAACTATCAAAAGCTCCATTTCCGAAGCACTCGCAGGCTTCCAATCGCGCGGCTCCGCCAAGGGCTTCGATCTGCACGTGGTCGCTGGCTGGGATTATCCGAAACTCGTAGAGGCGTATCACCTCGGTGTCGAAAAAACGCGCCGCGAGCATACGCCAGCCTTGTTTCACATTGTTGAACTGACCCAGCCGCAAGGTCACTCCACCAGCGGTAGTCACGAACGCTACAAAACCAAAGAGCGTCTTGCCTGGGAAGAAGATCATGACTGCTTGAAGCGCATGCGCCGCTGGATGATTGAACAGCGCCTTGTAACCGACCCCGAACTCGATTCAATGGAAAACGAAGATCGTGCGTTCGTTGAACAGGCGCGCAAAGAGGCTTGGGAAATGTACCTCGCGCCGATGCGCGAAGAAAAACAACAAGCACAGAATCTGCTGGATGCGGCCGCTTCTGCGTCACTTAAGGCCTCGGCACAAGTCGCAACCTGCGCCGACGATCTGCGCAATGCTGTAACACTGAACCGTAAACTGATTCATGCGAATATACGCAAGGCTCTGTTGGCTCTGCGCGGTGAAACGCACCCTGCGGCGCAAGAACTGCGCGCTTTCTCCGAAAAATATTTCGAGACCAACAGGCGCCGCTATGGCTCACACCTCTATAGCGAGTCCTCTGAAACACCGATGAAGTCGGCCTCTGTTGCACCGACCTATTCTGAAAGTTCAGAGGTGGTTGATGGTCGAGTGGTTCTGCTCAAACTCTTCGATCATTTCTTCAAAACCAACCCACGCTTCTTTGCTCTTGGCGAAGACGTCGGCAAGCTGGGTGATGTGAACCTGGTTTTCGAAGGATTGAACGCGAAATATGGCGATCTTCGGGTCACCGACACAGGAATCCGGGAAGCAACAATTTTAGGTCAAGGTATCGGCTGCGCACTGCGTGGCTTGCGTCCACTCGTGGATATACAATATCTCGATTACCTACTTTACGCGTTGCAAATCATGTCCGACGACCTTGCAACGCTCCACTTCCGCACCGCTGGTGGCCAGAAGGCTCCGGTCATTATCCGCACCAAAGGTCATCGCCTCGAAGGTATCTGGCACACAGGCTCTCCAATCGGCATGATCTTGCATGCGCTGCGGGGTATGTATGTTTGTGTCCCGCGCAACATGACACAGGCTGCAGGCCTCTACAACACCCTTTTTGCGGGTGACAATCCGGCACTCGTTATTGAAGTACTCAACGGCTATCGGTTGAAAGAGAAAATACCCGACAACCTAACTGAGTTCCGTGTACCGCTCGGAGTTCCTGAGGTTGTTCAACCCGGCAACGACATCACCATCGTGACCTATGGCGCATGCGTGCGTGTCGCACAAGAGGCTGCAACGGAGCTCGCTCAACTCGGAGTTTCAACCGAGATTATCGACGTTCAAACTCTTTTGCCCTTCGACACTCAGGGTTTAATATTGAAATCATTACAAAAAACAAATATGGTGCTATTTCTGGATGAAGACGTGCCAGGTGGTGCATCGGCCTATATGTTGCAGCAGGTGTTGGAAGTGCAGAGAGGATATGAACATCTCGATGCTCCTCCAAGAACATTGTGTGCTCTGGAGAGCCGATCTCCATATGCGTCGGACGGCGACTACTACTGCAAACCAAGCACTGAAGATGTTGTTGAACAAGTCCTTTCCATGATGCGCGAACGTTTCGGGGAAAAATTCCCGAGCTAATTTGAACTAGAGGGAATCTCCATGTCATTCCGAATACGCACCACATGTCTGGCTGCGCTCGCTTTTGCGTTGTGGTCGGTTCGTGCACATTCAGACGAGACGCTTCCTTCAGCAAGCTCTCTCTCAATGGAGCAACGCGGCAGCATTCAGGTGCGCGTCGATCGAACGCGCAACATTCAGGGTCAGGTTTGCGTGAGTCTCTTCTCGACCCCTCAAGGCTTCCCGGCTGAAGCGCGCACAGCAACCTCAACCCTCTGTATCAAGGCTGCAGAGCTGAAAACTTCGAGCTTTGCATTCAACGATCTTCCCTGGGGCACCTACGCCGTTGCGCTGTTCCACGATGAAAACTTCGATAAAAAATTAAACTTCGGGATCTTCGGAATTCCTGCTGAGGGTTTTGGTTTCTCAAACAACCCAGGTCTTCGGATTGGTGCTCCTGCATTTCAGGAGTGCGCATTTTCTCTCGGCGAAGAAGAGCAAAATGTTGTTATCGATTTAAGATATCTGCTTTAAGATCTCGAATCAAAAAGTTCGTCAGCATGATGCATTCCCAGCCCATTGAGCGCTCCCAGGGGTTGTCTTGCTGATTGCGCTCGAAACTCCATTCTACCCGCATGGCCGGCGCTGTGCGTGGGCACCATTGGAGCGTTTGCCGAATCACTCGCCCCGTCGCTCCCTCATGAAGATACGCAAAAAAGGGATTATCGGGCTGCCTTGAAACAAGCGCCAGTGCAAGCGAATCCAATGTGGCTCCCGTTTGCTTCATGCCGCGTCGAACGAGATAATTCACACCGGCGAGATGCAATTCGAAACCAGGCGGAGAGAATTGTGATTGCAAGAGAGCCATGAGCGTGTCGCTCACCACTGCGGTGCGCATCGGTTGATTTAGGGGCAAGCCCAGATACTCCCACACCTCTCGGAACAAAAGCCAAAACCCTGGTGTGAACTCACAGCGATTGTCGCTGCTCTCTCGGCACAAGCGCTGACCGTTGGCTTCAATCCATGACATCCAACGCCGTGCGAGCTCGACGTCGCGGGTTGCCACGAGATACGCAAGAACACCCATGGCCATGTCACGCGAAAAGCTATTCACTGCATCCGATGCCACCCGAAATTCGGCTCTCCACATGCGCCCATCGCTCCCTTGTGAGCGCCGCACTGCCTCACAGCTTAGCTCCTCCCCGGATAGGCAGAGCAACCCGTTGAAAAGAGTAGCATCACCAATGTCACAGTTCTGCTTTGAGGCGCTGACCCCGCACCGCGGCGCCCAAAAGCGAATATCCTCCCTCATTTCAAAGATATTAAGAATTTCATGAGCTTCGGGGCGACTCACTTGCCCTTGCTGGAGAGCCTGCGCCGACAACGTGGCATTCTTACAGGACGACGTCCCGAAAAAAGCCAGTGCCAAGGGCAAGATGCGAGTGGAAAATCTCATTCTTCCTCTCCCCCCCTTTAAGCTGGTTCGGAATACCAAGCTCAAAACTCAAGAGACTGCATTCACTTGCCTTCCTCGACTACGGTTGTTACGGATCTTGGGTGGGTCGATAGGGGGTCTTGTGAATAAAGAGCAGGTTAAAGCGAGAATACTTGAGGGAATTCCTGACGCAGAAATCGTGGTGAATGAGTTCAGTGGTGGCAACGATCACTATGCTGTGCTTGTGGTTTCGCCGGTGTTTGCGGGCAAGAAACTGCTTGCGCGGCACCGCCTTGTTCTCGATCTGTTTCAAGCCGAAATCGCGACAGGCGAAGTTCATGCACTCACCATGAAAACCCACACACCCGACGAATGGGCGGTGGAAAAACCAAAGCAAATGATGTTCACTTGAAGGTCTTCAGGAGAAAAATATGAACGCAAATTGGAAAGATAAAATTGAAACGGACGTGAAGAACAACAAGGTTGTGGTGTACATGCGCGGCACGCCGAACCAACCGCGCTGCGGCTTCTCAGCACGCGTCGTGCGCGTGTTCAATGAATTGAATGTGCCATTCAAAACAGAGGACATGGATTCCGATCCTGATCTGTGGAAAACGCTTTCGGCCATGAACAATTGGCCGACCTCGCCACAAATCTACATCAATGGTGAATTTGTTGGTGGCTGCGACATTGTCACTGAAATGTACCGTTCGGGCGATTTGCAAAAGGAACTCGGGCTCACTTGAACCTTCTATGCTCAAAGTTAAGCGCCGCTGTGGAAGAAACCCACAGCGGCGCTTTTTTCATGCGCTTTTAGGAAACGTTCGAGCCGAGCGAGCCTCAGTCGACCTTGCAGATGGTGTAATCGAGCGTAACCCCGCCGACCGACCAAGGATATTTCTGAATGTTGTTGGCCTCCAGAGAACAACGATGGATCTTATCGATCAAGGCATGATCGAGCTTGCCTTTGATTGGTTTTTCCTTCTGATCAATCAACCAAAGAAAGTCAGGTCCTGCACCACTCCGCCCCGCAGCTAATGAAGAGTCCTTCGCATTTTCAGTTGTCGGAATGAGCCCCCATTCACCACCAATGAGATTCTGTTTGGCATCGAGCTCGAGCGTGTAGACAACCGTATCGACATCGGTTGCTTCATCTGGAGCACGATAGGTTAAGCGAGGACCATTCTCGACACCATAGTGCAACTTAACTTTCATTTGAACCAGAAATGCAGTGCCCTTTGCGCGGAAATCGCGGAATAGATCATCAACTTCTGCGACTGCCACGGGTTCCCCGGGAACACTCAGAGTTCCATCTTTGTCATTCTTTTTGATAGGAAGCGTCGCAATTTCGAACTTGTGCACCGGTTGATTCCAAACCTGCGCGGTTCGAGTGCGGTCCATCACGAAACCGATTTTCTTGTCTGCAATGAATCCCTTCAGTGCCATGTGTAAGGTCATCGGATTTGTGTCGCGGCAAGAGAGTGAAATGTTCAAGATACCACGCTGACTACCTGAGTAATCACGAGCACGGATTTTGGAAAGATTTTTTGAGAACGTATCGAGATCCGGATAAATAGCAACCTGAACCGAGTCTTCAGTTCCGCCGCCTGTCCACACAGCAACACGCGGATTATCGTCATTCACCTTGCTTCCAATGACGGATAACCCTCGCTGGCTTTGCCCAGTTGCAATGTAGACAATCTCTCCCTTGTCTGTTTGCGTGCATGACTTTTTGTTCTCACCAAGACACAGTTTACCATCTGCTACGCGACCCAATCGGTCTTTGACAAGCTTGTCGCTATCACAGCGCAAACTGGCGAATTTTGCTGGAGGTGATTGGTCAGAGTAAACTTTTGTCAGCAGGCCGCGAATATCTCCCTCAGTGAAGAAGATTTCCTTTCCAGCACGCTGCACAAGCACACCATGTTTAGGGGTTGCCTCATTGAGAGCCGCAACCGCCCAACCATGACAATGTCCCATCCACTCCCATGGCTCATCGTAGGAACTGCTGTAGTTGAGATAATTCTCCCAGCTCGTAGAGATCATATTGAGTGAGTCGGACATCTTTCCCGCAACGGCAAGGCCAGATTTTTGCCAGGTCTTGAGTTCCTTGTCGTAGACTTCCTTGGCCTCAGATTTTTTCTTGTTGAAGTCTTTTGCTTGTGTTTCGAGGTTGTCCAAAGCGGTTTGTTTTGCTTTGATGCCAGCAATATTATTCACCACCGCATTTTGAAGAACCGAAATCTGCTGAAGCACTTCCTCGCGGTTAACCCTATTTCGCAAAGCTGGATCTTTCAGGAAGCCTTTGAGTTTTAGGCCGCTTGCATTGTCGTCGCGCACCTTCGAAACCAGAGCATTTATTTCCCGCGACAACTGGTCAATTTGCAGCTTCATCTGCTGCTGTTGTTTGGCGATGGCCTCAAGACGATCGCGTGACTCCTTGAGGCCGGGTGCACTGAGAAATTGTTTTTCGTTCGCCTCGAGCTCTGCCAAGAGGGAAGCATTCACGCTTGCATCGCCAAGCTTGATGAGCTCATATTTTTCGGCTGGCGAGAGCAAATTCAAACGAGCCTTGTCGCCCTGATTCCAAGCTTCAAGCATCTGCGACACTTGCCGCCAAGGAGTTTCAGGGTTCTTTGGCAAAGCTGTGGCTCCTCCTTCAGGAACAGCCCAGCGCACAGCCATACCTTTTTGAAACAAAGGCCAATAGGTATCTGTCCAAGGAACGCTGCGTTCTGCCGCCTTGAGATCCTTCAATTCGCTCCAGGGCATTGTTGCGGGCAAACCCAAGCGCTCCGGGCGATCTGCATTTCCTGGGGCTTCGTAAACGCCCGAATTGTAGGAGCGTGGCTTACATCCTGAGAAGGCCACCACGGCCAACAGACCCGAGAGAATGCCCAATTGTCTTCGCTGATTTTTTTGTGGAGCTTGCATTTAAAGAATCCTTCCTCGTGTGAAGTAAAAGCGCGTTTTGTATGTCGGAGGATCTGGTTGCCAAGAAAACTAGAACGTCAAAACCATGACAGTCCTGTAAATACTTTCCCAGGAGCGCCGATGCGCACGGTCGAAGGAGTGGACTGTGAAAGAACGGCTCAAGGCATATTACAAGCTGAATAAGGCTGCTATCGACCGCGAAGGTCGGTTCTGGCTCGTATTGAGCGTCTGGATTGCCTTCTTCGTCATGATGAATCGCTCAGATTGGAGCGAAGCCGACGAACGCAATCAGCTGAACGCTTTCTCGAGTCTCACGACCAACGCAGTGAAAGAATTTGAGCGACGCACAGCCTATTGGACGAACATCTCACGACGACTTTCTGCCTTCACCAACTCCATGTCCCCAGGCGAATTGAAAAGCCATGTTGGAACTTGGTCAGCATTATTCGAACACCAACCGGAATGGCTCGCAACCCACATTGTCACACGACGACAGGGATTTGAGCCGAGTGTTTCGGCAACCCTGATGTCACCGAAGGCTATCAAGCTTTTCGCGAGCGACAAGGATTCGCCCATCCCCTGGAGCAATGAAACTCAGGCCAGTGCCTTGCAGCTCATCTCGGGCATCACCGCAGAGCAGACATCAAATGCAAGCTTTATCCGAAGTCTGCGTCCAAACGCCCAGTGGCTTCAGGTTGCGCATAAAGCCAGAGCATCGAACAACCCTTGGTCGATTTGGATCGTTCATACCCTCTCCGAGGAACTGCTGCCGAGTTTGCAAGCCGAGCAGCGTCCTGGCGAGATTGCACTGTACAGCAAAGAGAACCAGAAGTTTCTTTACTCTAAAGGATTCGCTGAATACAAAATCGAGACAAGTGAGCTTCAAGCATTCATGAATTCGCGCACAAGTGAGAGCGGTGCACAGGAACACAAGTTTGCCATGACGCGCAAAAGCATTTGGATTGCATGGCAGAAGTCAAAGGATACAAACACATTCCTCATTCAAATTGTTCCTGCCGGGAAAATTCCTGCGAACGTCGCAATCGACCGCCCATCTTTCCTCAGTGACTGGATTTTCGCACTCCTTTGGCTTGCCGCCAGCTTTGTTTTGCTGCTGTGGAGCTACAGACAGCAATTCTGGCGTCTGAGTCTTAAATCTGAGGCTCCCGATATTCTAGGTCTCGAAACAGCAGCAGTGGGAAGCAAAGAGGCGCGCGAGATAACTCGTACTCAGGGCAAGAACGTGCGGTCACTCGAGCGCGATTTCTGCCAACACCTACTCGATGATTTTGGAGCTTCGGGCGAAATGCAACTTGCAGGCGACGCAGTGGTCAAAGTCGAAACAAATTCTTCGACGCAGTATCGCGGTTCATGGTGGATTCTTCGAAACCTCGACCAAGGAAGAATCTTTCTTGCTGTGGGTGATGCGAGCGGTGAGGGTCTAGCAGCCGCCACAAGTGCATACACAATCAAGTTTGTTCTCAACAAAGCCCTGGGCACGGGAGGCTTCACAGAAGAGAGTGAGTTGCTGATTCAGAAGCTGTTCAACATGGCCTCATTGTCCGCAGAGGGCGTTCTGTTGGGAACAGTCCACACCTCAATGTTCATGGCAATTATCGAACCCGAAGCGAAAATCATGGCCTTCATTAACGCAGGCTATCCGCCTCCAGAACTCAAATACTCGGTCAGTAAATCGATTTATTTAACGCCCCATGCAGATCCGCTCGGCCTAGGCAGCGATAGCCAAACGCGCCCGCGCTGGGTCAATCTGAACAAAGAGAGCCAGCTCACAATCTGCAACATCGGCTGCCGCAATCTGGATTTGACTGAACTCGACGAGTCAGAATTGCTCAAAATATTCGTGTATCCCTTTGGCCAAGCCAAGAGCGAAGAACGGCAAGATTACGAACTAGATGTGGCTTGAGAGCAGTGCAAGGCAAGCTTGAAAGAGATGGCTCCCCAGGCCGGATTTGAACCGACGACACGCGGATTAACAGTCCGCTGCTCTACCGACTGAGCTACTGGGGAACGCCCGTGGGTATAGATTTTCGCGGAATGAAGGTCAAGCGCACGTGCCAAAAAAAAAGGGCTTAAGGAATAAGCCCTTCGCCCTTCAAAACTTCACCCTTGCCCCAGGCGAACTCCCACCTGTGCACTCGCTGCCCCGCGACGAGCGGATTGAGTAAATCGAGCCTCTTCAGGCGACGATGGAAATTCCCAGGGTCAATATCCTGCCCCGAGAGAAGCCCAACCAGAAGGCGCAGATCCTGGATGGAAAACACCTTAGGAAGAAGCTCGAATGCCAGCGAAGAATGACGGATCCAATAGGGAACCGAGGCCAATGCATCTCGGATGAACAAGCGACAGTCGTGCGACAAGTGACTCGTTTCGGCAAACAGCTCTGCAGGGGTCAACCAGAGCCCACGCGCATCGGGAGCGAGCTCGCTCGGGATAGCTACAACGCGGACGATTGCAACGCTCTGTGCGCCTTCAAACAAGAGATCGCGGTCGTACACATCCACGACGCGATCTTTGCACTTGGACGATGCGATCCAGGAGGAAAGCTCCTCGGCATCGCACTGCGAAAGAATTTCGCGCAGTGCGTACTCGAGGCCAGATTTTTGCAGGAAATCGGCTCTGAGAAGAGTTCCTGGGAGGGTCTGCTTCTCGGTTGAGGAATCACGCTTCACGAGAATGCGCAATTCACCAGTGTGGGTCGAAACGGGCACCAGTATAAGTTCAGTCTTGGCTGACATAGGCGAAGAGTCCTCACTTCTTGGCTTGTGGACTCTGCCCTCCTTGATCAAGACGGGTGAGCACGTCAAGCCATTTCGTTTCCATCACGAAAACTTCGGGTTTATCGGCTCGCTTTAAATAGACCGCTTTTTCGTTATTGGGAACTCGATTGCCAACCGTCACCTGAATTTGTGGCTTTTTGTCGTCCGTCGAACCCAAAGTAAATTGAGTCAGGGGCTTATCCAGTCCAAACTTCGCCAATTCAGTTGTTTCGTCGGCATCTAGGATATCTTCCGCAGTTGAGAACTCCCAATCTTCGACAAAGTTTCTGGCGTCATCGACGGCAACTTTCTCTGGTTTTTTAGGATCTTTGGGTGCATCCGCAGAAGCATTATACCAAGCCGATCCTTCCTTCTGGTATCGCTGACCAGCTTTCGTAACCAACAGATTGATATCGTTGAAGCTTACACCCGCAAACACCCGACGATCGCGAAAGAATTTCAAAGAGGGCGCAAGGTCGGAAAATTTTGTCAATTCGACACTTCCGACAGCTCCATCGGCCAGCGTCAGGTAAAGCGACTCCTTCGTGAGCCCCATCTGAATCGTCTGGAGAACCTTTCCATCTTCGGCCTTGAGAACAAGCGTAGCACTCGGTGCTGCCAAGCCGAGGGCAGTTTTGTTTTGCTCGTTGATTGCCGCAGACTCGGTGATGTTGTCCGCACGGAGCCGAGTGAACGAATCAAGGTAGAGACCCACCTGATTGTTGTCAGCCTTAATTTGCTTTGGCTTGCTGACAGACCAGATGCTCTGACCGTTGTCCTTCGACTTTGAGAGAACAAGTTGCGTGCCATCGCTTTTGGTAAGTTCAAAAGAAGCAACGTCGGCTGTGAGGAAATCACCGATGGTTTTCGTGCGCAGATCTTTCAGATCTTTTTCCAACGAAGTGAGCAGCGAGTGCGGGACTACAATGAGGCCTTTGCGATCGGAACTCACTGCATAGCTCGAGACTGCATTGAAAGCCGCGCCCGCTCCCGCTCCGAACGCGAGATCACCGCCCAACCAGAACTTCAGCTCACGTGCTTTTGTGCCCGCCTCTTTATTTGCTGCGACATCGAGAACCACGGACGCGCGCGGCTTCTCGAAGCCGAAAACCTGAGCTGAAGCTGCATCACCTTTCTTGAAAGAATCAATTGCCTTCTGCTGTTCTTCAAGATGCTGCTCGTAGTTCTGAGATTGAATTGCGGCAAGCATGTTCCGAATGGAATCCTGATCCAGTTTCGGGCCTTGTGGCTGCACCAACCTCCAATCCGATGTCGCGGTGTCACGCTGAAAAACAAACTGACCGTGTTTGTTCTGAAGCGTGATTTTAAGAACATCTTTGCTCTCAAAATCAAGCACTTTGGCTTCCTGCTTTTTGCTCACTTCTTCCTTCTCAGCAAGGTGCTGGTCGAGCACCAGCCCTCCCCAAATGGCAGCGCCTGCGACCACTGCCAGAGTGATCTTGAGCCACGGCTTCATGCAGACCTCCGACGAACGTAGATATACAGGCCAGCCAGAGCAGTCAGGAGAGGCAGAATGAACGCAAACAACAGCACAAAGTTTCCTGGATTGCGTTCAAGCTTGAAACGCTTCGGAGCGAAATCTTTATTAGGTATGCTGATGAGGTCGCGATCTTTATAAAGGTGAGCTACCGCAATTGGCATGATGTTGGTCGTGACCAGCTGAATGCGTTCAAAAGCAACCGGATCGAAACCGAGAACCACAACACCTGCGGGCGCTTTATCTGCAGACGCGGCGGGAGTTGCTGCATCTGACTTGGACTTGTCAGCGCTATCAGGCGTTGTGCCGCTCTCGAGTCCGACGTTTGCTACCGAATCCTTCGACGCCAAGGTTGCGCTTGGTAAGCCCTCTGCCAACTTCGCGGGATTCTCGATTTCAAGATCGAGAGCCACTGTATAGGTTTTGTTGGGGTCGAAACCAGCGTTTGGCTTCAGCGCCAAGTCACCCTCCAAAGGAAGACGGTTGCGTTGGTCTTCGGTGAGAGTGACGGGTGCAGAGTGGATTGCCGACATGAGCTCTGTGCCCTTGACCTTCAATGCATTTGCATCAGTTGACGCAGGAGCAGCGAAGCTCATTGCACGAGCTCCGTCTGCAAGGCCGACATCAGTTGTGCGGAAGGGGCTCGTGACCGGCGAGTTCCGGGAAAATTCACCGATAATGATTGGTGGGCGCATCGGATCAAGTTGCGCCAGCTGCGCACCAAATTGAGTTGCACCACGGTTGTTGATGAGAACCGAGGAATCAAGCCTAACACCGAGATCTGCAAACAGCTTTGGCATCCCTGGCTCACGATAGGGGTTGACGACGAAAATCAATCGCCCCCCGCGCGCCAGAAAGCGACGCAGACTGTTCTCGACAAGCTGCGTGTATGGCCCTTGAGCCGGCCCAGCAATGACAAGTTGAGCCTGAGCAGGAAGCTCTTCGGTGATCTTGTGAGGAATCACTTCGTAATTGCGATTGCGAAGAATCTCAGCCACGTTGAAGAAGTTCCGGCCGCCCTCCATAGATGTTTCATGTTCGCCATTGCCCGTGAGGAAATAAACTGCGCGCTTGGATTTGGTTAGGTTCAAAAGCGCGTTGGTGAGTTTGCTCTCAGTTACCGCACCAACAACCTCATTGCGGGCTTTGTCTTTGGTCAAAAGAACAAGCCGGCTGTAGCCGCCCGGACGCACCTGTTGGAAAGCCTCGGGATCATCCAGGCTGAGCGCGAAATGCTGAATCTTCGGAGAATTCTCTGCGAAAAGGCGCCGCAACTGAGTGCTTTCGTCGCAGTAGCGTTCTTGCTGATTTTGAGAAGGAATACAGACGATCTGAACATCGGTCTTTAATTCCTTCAGAACATTCAACGTCTCTGTGCTCAGCGAATTCACTTTACGCTGGGTGAGGTCAAAGGTCTTGCTGAACCGGTCGCGGTTTAGAAGAGTTGCCACACCAATGATGATAACAATGCCCAGGACACTCCAAACAGCCGCCAGTGCAAACTCCTTGGGCGCATAACGCTCGGTGGGAGAGGAGACAACGCGGCCTTCAGAATCGCGCTCTGGCCATGGCGCAATGACAGAGATTAGACCAACAAGACAAGCTGCTAGCAAGCCAATCGGCAATTGCGGGGCAACTGCAGCCAGATTGCTCCACAGGAGCAGCACGAGAAGCGATGCGAGAATGAGTCCAATTGAAAGTTCAAGACGATATTTTTTCATTTCAAACTCTCCAACGCTTGGTTTCAACGACCAAACGGCTCAAGAACAGGAAAGTAGCCACAATCGCAAGGTAGATGGCCACCGATGATGTTTTGAGAATTCCGCGTGACAATTCATTGCCCAGTTCAAGAATATTGACCGAACGCTGATACCACTCAGGCATACCTTTAATATAAGCACTGAACAGGAACAGGATGACGAAAAAGACGGAGCCTAGATAGCTAATAACCGCATTCTGGGTGAGCGAAGCAACAAAAAGACCAATCGACACAATTGCTGCAATGTTGAGAATCAGACCCAGAAATCCTAATGACATGACCTTGTAGTCTGGCTCTGCAAACACAGAAACGTAAACTGGATAAATAAGCAACAGCAGGCCAATGATGGAAAAATAGAACATAATGCCAAGGAATTTTCCGGCAACGATTTCTCCGGAGCTGATGGGAGCGCCAGCCTGCAAACGGAAAGTACCTTGTGCAAGCTCTTCGCTCATGACGCGCATTGTGAAAATCGGCACTACGAAAATATTAATGTAGTTCAGAAAGCCAATTAGGCTACCCATAATTTCAGCTACGGGATCTACCGACTCACCCTTGAGCAACAGCTGCCCGGTAACGATAGTGAAAAGCAAACCCGAAACAAGGAAAAGAATACATGCGGCAATCCAGCCCACCGGAGTGCCAAGGAATCCACGAAAATCTCGTTGTGCAATGGTCAATGCAGCACTCATGCTTGCCCCCTGACGGCTGGACTTTGATTCTTGATGGCATCGAAGAACAGTGACTCAAGACCGGTTCGGTGCTCATAGACACTGGTGAGGCCGAAGCCCTGCTGTACAAGCTGGCTGTTGACCTGAACCATGTTTGCTTTCTTAGCATCACCGTAGAAATCATCTTTGAAGTTCACGACAACGCTATCGGGCTTCTCGTTGAAAAGCTCGACTTTGGATACGAAAGTTTTCTCTTTGAACCAACTCAGCGCAGCATCCGTGCGGTCAGCAAACGAGAAAATAACTGAAGGCTTGCTGGTACCTGCATCAGCCAAGGATGCCTGAGCCACAATTTGTCCTTGGTTGATGATGATAACATCGTCGCAGGTCGCCTGAACTTCAGAGAGAATATGCGAGCTCAGAATAACCGTGCGTTCTTTGGCCAGCTTGCGGATCAGGCCGCGGATGAGAAGGATTTGGTTGGGGTCAAGACCTTCCGTAGGCTCGTCGAGAATCAGAATCTTGGGTTGATGCACAAGCGCTGCACACAGTGCCACGCGCTGACGATAACCCTTCGACAAATTGCCCACCAAACGATTCGCAACGTCGGTAACAGCACAATCTGCAAGCGCTCGATCGACGGCAGATTTGCGTTGATTGGCAGGAACGCCACGCAGCTTGGCGACGTACTTAACGAACTCAACAACGGTCATCTCTTTATAGAGCGGAGGATTATCCGGAAGGTATCCGACAATCTCCTTAACCTCACGGGTCTGTGTGACCACGTCGAGCCCACATAATTTCGCGGTTCCGTCGCTTGGCCCGAGCAAACCAGCGAGGATATCCATCGTCGTAGATTTTCCAGCTCCGTTCGGACCCAAAAAACCACACACACGTCCCACGCCAACAGAAAAGTTGAGACCGTGCAAAACTTTTCGCTCTCCGTAGAGCTTCATAAGGTCTTTCACCTCAATCATTGTTCCTCCTAACCCTAGAGAACTTCAAATGAGCTTTGTGTTACGTTGAGTTTTTCCAAAGCGTTGCGGATTATACGCTCGGCAGCATTTGTCAGTCAAATTTGCAACATGGCACACAGCGCCCATCGAGCACCCCTGAAGGCGTCAGTTACACTGAGGAGGCTCGACCAAGAGTTCAACAACAAGGTTGCACATATGAACAGGCGCAGATTCGGCGACAAATCGCTTTCGAAACAGGTTGCAGAGCTCAACAAACGAGCAGTTGCACAGAGCAAGGTCGTGAGTTTGGATGATTATCGAGCAGCTTCTAAGCGACTCGAGACGAAGACCATCCTCGTAGTCGATGACGAGCTCGTCATGCGCAACGCGATCAAGAGAATCTTCGAAAAAGACAATTATCGTGTTCTCGTGGCCAAGGATGCGATGGAGCTCACCAAGATCGTAGAAGACACAAGAATCGACCTGATTCTTCTCGATATCCAGTTGCCTTGGGTTGATGGCTACGAACTCTGCGGGCTTCTGAAATCCAAACCGATGTTGAAGGATTTGCCTGTCGCATTCATTTCTGGCAACAAAACCGAGGAAGACATCCGCCGCGGCTTTGAAGCCGGTTGCGACGAGTACATCACCAAACCCTTCGATGTCGATGAAATCCAACGCACAGTCAGAGAGCTTCTTAACAGAACAGGCTGATAGAATGGTTCTTCCGCAATCGAGTATCGTTATGAAATTCGGGGGTGCTGCTGTCAGCTCCCCCGAACGATTTCTGAGTATCGCACAAATCATCAAAAATAAGATGACAACCCATCCAGCGTTGGTGGTCGTAGTCAGTGCAATGGGTGACACCACAGACGAATTGATTTCGCTCGCCCATAAAGTTCACCCCAATCCACCCTCGCGGGAACTCGATATGCTGGTCTCCGTGGGAGAACGCATCAGCATCTCACTGCTCGCCATGGCTCTGGCACGCGCAGGTATTGATGCCGTGAGTTTCACCGGCAGCCAGAGCGGCATTTTAACCAACGAAGCGCACACAGAAGCACGAATTCTTGAGGTCAAACCACAGCGTATTCTTCAGGCTCTCAGCAACAATAAAATCGCAATCGTCGCAGGCTTTCAGGGGATGTCAAAGAAAACCGGAGACATCACCACGCTCGGACGCGGCGGCTCCGACACAACCGCTGTGGCGTTGGCTGCTGCGCTTGGTGCCCAACACGTTGAATTTTACAAAGACGTCGAGGGAATCTTCAACGCCGATCCCAAAAGTTCAGCGCAAGCCAAAAAATTCGACCACATGAGCTTTGCATCAGCCCTTGCTATTACGCAGGCGGGTGCACAAGTGCTTCAGCCCCGCTGCATTGAGATTGCACAATACAACGGCATTCCTTTGTGGGTACTTCCTTTTGAAACATCGCAGACCGTGAGCACCAAAAATCTGGGCACGTGGATTGGACAGCAAGAGTGCGCTACAGCAACACGCCCTGCTACCCCGATTTTTGAGGGTTGAAAACAGCTCGAGTCAGGGTGCACGCAGCAGCTCTTGCAGCGCAGCACTGGCTTTGCGCCGGACAGCAGAATCCGTTTCATCCTCAACGTAACGAGTCAGCCACTCGCTCCATCGCCGTTTCGCGTTAGAATCGAGATTCACATGAAAAAATAGCTCAAGGAGCTTTTCGCGCAGCACCGATTCGGTTTTGCCTCGCTGTTTCAATGCAGATGCTATCTGAGAGAGGGCTCTCTCCGGTACTGGTCCATGAATGAGCGCGTCAACAATGCGCAGGCGCACCTCCAAATCTGTTTCGCGCGCAAGCCGCAACAGAAGTACGTCTTCAACTTGAGTTGTGCGCATGAAACGCAAAGCCATAACGACTTCCGCACGCAAATCAGCACGAGGATCATTAACGTGCTTCAAAATCACTGGCACAGCCGAGCTCAATCCAGAGTTACCAACAACCGCAAGACTCTCTTTTAAATCATCGAGCGTTGTATCGTTGCTCGAGATTTTGGCGAGATAACTGCCCAAAAGCTCTTCGCCCTTGCGCGGGTCGGTTTTGCTGAGCGTGTGCACAATTGAGCCGACTGCAAGAGCAGCCGTTGATGAGATATCGGGATCAGGATGGCGCGACTGTGAGACCAAAAACTCAACCGTCGATGCCGAGGGCTGTGTCAGGAGTCCCAAGGATGGCACAACCGCAGAGTAGCAGCGCCAATCCCCACTGCGTTGCTCAACCACTTCTCGCAGCACATTTTGAATCTCGGCGGTACCCACTGCAGCCAACGCAGCCACCAAAGGTGCGAAAGCTTCATCGGCAGAGTCCATCCGCACTAACTCCTCACGTATTTTGCTCAGATTTGCACTGAACTCTGCAAGAGATTGAAGGTGATTAAGAGACTTGTTGCGAACGGTGACATCTCCGCTGCGCACAGCGGCTGCGATAGCTTGAAATTCGCCTTCGCTGATGACCCATTTGGCTCCGGAAGCAACCCCGTCTTTCGAGGAATAGCTTCGCTCGGACGAGCCATCCAGCGCTCCTGAAGGCACGGATTCAGCGGGATGAGTAGCTTCCACTGGTTGAAGATAAGCAGCCACAGAATGAGAGCCGGGAGATACGTTCACCTGCCGCTGGGAAATCCAAACGACCCCCATGGCGACTCCAAACATCATTAAGACCGCGAACAAGCGAACCCACCTGGCCTTTCCGCGCAGATGCCTTCGTCTCATCTCATTTTTATCTCTTTTCACTGAGGGTTGTGTCATTCCTGTGAGGACGCTCCGGAGCAAAGGTTGCACATCCGCAAGAGTTTCTAAGTTGCCACAGCTCGCACGAAACAGTAAGCTCGGCTGAGATGTTGACCGGAAAACATAATTCTCTAATATGATTAATCAAATCCCTAGGAGGCTTTCCAGATGCAACACCTGACAAACTCACCGCTGCAGTCGGGCATCATAGCTTTTTCCGCTCTTGCTCTGACGTCGCACCATGCGTCAGCGGACAGCCTCTCACAAATTAAACTGAAACCAAACGAAACTGCGCAGCGTGTGATGTTCAAAGCTTTCACTCGCCAAGATGTGCTCACGGATGCCCCAATGTCCACCACCGGAGTTGAACTTCACGATGGACGCGTCGTGCCTCTTTCGGAATACCTGAACGCGCTTAACAAAACCGAACGTGAACTGAACGCCTTCGGCGCAACTCTGCGCACCAACGCCGATGATCTCGGCACAGTGGCGGTATCAGCAGCCGCAAGGCCGACATTCACCAACTCGATGCCCGTGCAAAGTGACTCGCCCGAAAACACCCGCTGGAGCCATGAAGTCACTCATGACCTGGCACACGTCCGTTCTTCGGGAAACATCACCCAGCGTGAAATCCCATCCGGTCCTGACCGCACCACAATGCACTCAGTCTCAGGTCGCTTGCTGGACGCTCAAGCACCATCACTTGCATCGGTCGTGCAGCGTGTAGTTCGTCTTGAAGATGGTTCGGAACAGCGGGAAACACAAATCTACGTGAATGGGAAACAGGTCTTTCGTCGCGGACGCATCGACGACCAGGAAGCACGCATCTGGAACACAGCATTCGATGTCCCCCTCAAGAACATTACGATTCCTGTGGGTCCAGGCTCAATTGATGCAAAAGTGGGAATCCGCGGAACTGTGAATCTCGACCTCGAATTGGCACCCACTCCATCGAACAGTGCGGCTCCGCAGTTCAGCCTCAATTTCAAGCCGCAGATCCTCGCCGATGGCTATCTCTCGGCAGCGTCGTCGCCCACAAGTGTCGGTGATGCTGGCATCGAAGGCGCCATCACACTGGCCAAAAACACCCTCGACGTTAAAGGGGCTGCTGCGCTGGCACGTGGCTTTAAAATTGAGGTCAAGGAAGTCACCGTGGACAACCTTTTTGAAGGTTTCAATGGTCGCATCTTCGGGTACGCCAACGTAACAATCCCAGGAAAGAAAGATTCTACCCCGAACAAGAAAAAGTTTGAGAAAGAGTTTTACTCCTGGAATGGAGTCAAGGTTGAGCAGCGTTTGTATGAATACAAATCTCCAGCACCTCAGCCACTCTGAGGTATCTGGGTTGTCAATCTCCTGGTATTGACTGACAGATGCTTGCCCCCGCTTCAATTGCATGGATAATTGAGTCACCCCAATTTGTGGGTGACTCTTTTTTTGCATGAGGTTTGCCATGTTGAAGACATCTTTTTTTGCAGTTGCGCTAACAATGGTTTCCCTGCCCGCATTTGCTTCGAATGTTTTGAAAATTGATGCAGCTGCCAGCGCTGTTGGCTGGAAAGGCACCAAGAAAATGGGAAGCGCCCACAACGGTGCGATCAACGTCAAAGAAGGCAGCGTGTCCTTCGATAAGAAGGGTCAACTCACAGCGGGAAGTTTTGTGATCGACATGAGCACAATTGCCAACGAAGATCTTAAAGGCAGCCCCGACTATCAGAAAAAACTTGTGGGACATCTGGCGAGTGCAGACTTTTTTGATGTCAGCAAATATCCAACGGCCTCGTTCAAAATCACAGGCGTGAAAGCAGATCCAAAGAAGAAAGATGAAGTGACCATCACAGGCGACTTCACCATGATTGGTAAAACCAATCCTGTAACTTTCCCTGCAAAAATCATGATGGATAAGGGCGCTGCAACCGGCGAAGCGACCATCAAAATCGACCGCACCAAATGGGGTCTCAAATACGGCTCAGGTAACTTCTTTAAGGAGTTGACCGCTGACAAGATCATCAGCGATGAGTTCGAACTGAACCTGAAGCTTGTTGCCAAGAAATAAGCTCATGGGAGGAGTCGCTACTGAAAAGTAGCGTCACTCTGCCCGAAAGCCGACAACCCGTTGTTCAAAGTCTGCCGCCATCCGGTTTCCGATGAGCGGCAGATTCATTTCCACTCCAAGTTTCTGCACTTCAGTTCGCAATGACGTGACTCCCCGGCCCTGAATGCCACAGGGGACGACATGGGAAAAAGTCTTCAGCGTGTTCGAGATATTCAGTGCAAGACCATGCTTACTGACATGATTTGCAACACGAACGCCCACAGCACCGACTTTGTTGGAGCCCACCCAAACGCCTGGGTTAATGTCGTCTCGGGCAGCAACAACCCCCCAACGCGCACACTCGAGAATCATGATTTCCTCGAGAGCCCAAACAAGCCTTCGCACCGTCAAGCGACGCGCATCGACACGAACAATCGGATAAATAACAAGCTGCCCAGGTTCATGAACCGTGACACTGCCGCCTCTGTCGATCTTCTGAAAATGAACGCCGTGCACCGAGAGAGCATCGAGCGGGGTGACGAGATCCGTGGATCGGTCGCGTAACCCCATGGTTACGACCGGAGGATGCTCCACGATGAGCAAGGTTTCCTCTTGAGTGGCACCAGAGGCCACCGCACCATGGATCTCTTCCATGAGCGCGAGAGCCTCTTCGTATTTCATCAGCCCCAGCTGAAGAATTTTCATCACGCCCGAACCTTATTGGATCGCTTCGCGCACCTTTGCAGAAAGGAAATCCATCGTCCAAACGACGATGAAAATCAGCGCTGCAAGTGTTCCCACTTGAGTCCAGTGTGCCAGACCCTGCTCCTGAATCAGCAGACCACCAATACCGCCGCCACCAACCAGACCAATGATTGTGGCCATGCGCACGTTGATATCCCAGCGGTAAATTGTGAATGCCAGGTAGGGAAGAATGACTTGAGGCACAACTGCGAACCAAGCCACCGCTACATGACTCGCGCCTGTGGCTTCAAGTGCTTCGATTGGACCGTCGTCCACGCCTTCAATGGCCTCCGAGTACTGCTTCACGAGACTCGAAACACTGTGCACCATCAGCGCAAGAGCACCTGCGAATGGCCCGATGCCTATCCAGACCGAGAACAAGATCGCCCAGATAATAGGTTCGATCGAGCGGGTGATGTTAATGTAGAGGCGCACTGCAAAATACGAGAATCGTGTGAAGGCCGAATGTCTCGTCAGGTTGCGCGCACCAAAAAATGCGAGCACAAATGCCACTGGCACCGAAAAGAAGGTTGCCATAAACGCGAGATAAACACTCTCTAGCAGCTTCGAAACAGCATTGCCGTAGTACGATGCATCGGTCGGAACACATTCGAGTGTGAACTTGGTCAATGGCTCACCCGCAGTGCCGAACAATCCGGATACAGCGTTGTGAAGAGCAACAATTCCGTTGAAGAGAGTTTCCAGGACGACAAAAAGCGGCTGCCCGATCACGGGTAAACCGCACGCAAGTTGCATGACCAGCCGTGCAAAACTCTGCAGTCCGACCACCTCGACCATCTTGCCGAGCTGAACTTTGGTCAGAACCCAACCGGTCAGGATGGTGAGCGCGAGCAATAAAACACCTTCCTTGCGCGCAAATGACCAATGTTCACGGATACGAATGGAATCTTCGGGATTGTTAACCTGAAGCTTGGAAATGCTGGCAACCCATGGACCAAATCCACGCCCGGTCACACCCACAGCAGCGCCGATCAGAGCACCGACTGCAAACACAATTCCGCACGCAGTCCAGCTAAATTCAGAATACCTGCTGTCGTAGGCGAGCTTCTCCACAATCGAAAGCGCCCACGCACGCGGAACATCGTCGATGGCATAGCCTTCAATGAAGGGCAGAATGATGTCCCACCAGATGATGCGCGCGCCAACGAGGGCGAGGTAGCCCCAGACCAAAATTTCAATCACAAAGCCGACGCGCTCGCGCGAACGGCGTTCACTTTCAACCAACGGTACAAAGGATGGAATACGCATGGTCAGTGAATCTCCACTTCTTTGGCCTGTTCGCCATAGATATCTCTGAACCACTGGGGAGTGATTTCCAGAGGCTTGCCCTCAAACACTTTTTCGCCACCGCGCAACGCAACCACGTGAGTCGCGTACTCGCGCACAAGGCTCAAGAAGTGCAGGTTACAAACCACTGTCACTCCGTGATTTTCATTGAGAATTTTGAGGTACTGCATCACGGAATTGCTGGTCGATGGGTCGAGCGATGCCACAGGCTCGTCAGCAAGAAGCAGCTTGGGTTTCTGCATCAATGTGCGCGCAATAGCCACACGCTGCTGCTGCCCTCCGGAAAGACCGTCAGCTCGAACGAGCGCCTTATCAGGAATTCCGACCAGTTTAAGAGCTTCGTTCGCCTCATCAATCCATTCCTTTGGCCAGCGCTTGAAAATGCCGCCAAAGGGGAGCTCTGCTATTTGCCCCAACTTTCCGGACAGAACATTGGTTAGAACATCACGGCGCTTGATGAGGTTGAAGTGCTGGAACACCATCCCGATCTGCTGCCGCGCCTGACGCAGTTCTTTGGGAGAGAGTGTTGTCATTTCTTGACCATCGAAAAGTATCGAACCTGCGGTGGGTTCATGAATACGGTTGATGCAGCGCAACATGGTCGATTTTCCCGAACCCGAGAGACCAATGACGGCAACAAAACTTCCACGAGGAACATCGAAACTCACACCCTTGAGTGCGCGCGTTCCATTCGGGTAAGTCTTCTCGACTCCACGGATGGAAAGAATGGGGGACAGCGCATCGGAAGATTGTGATCCAGATTCTTCCGATGAAATTTTCCATGACGCCTGAGCGCGTGGCTGAAACACACCATTTCTCCTGTTTTGTTCAAAAAAAACACGCCCCTCGGAAGGGGCAGGAGGGCGTATAAATCAGCACGCGGGAAAAGGCTAGAGATTCTTATATCAGAACATTTCCAAGTCTTCTCGAGGCTTTGGAAGCTTAACAAACATGTTCACCGCAATCCCCTTCGAGCCCCCAGAATAAACACGGCTATAGATCTCCATGTTGGTCAGCACTGTCGCCACATATTTTCGCGTTTGGTCGAATGGTATGTCCTCGAGGAACTCATCGAGACTCATACTCGAATTCCTTTCGAGCCAGCGATCCACTGCCTCCGGCCCGGCATTGTACGCTGCAATTGCGAGCGGCAAGTTGCCTCTGTAGTAGTCGAGGAGGCGCGCGAGATACCATGCTCCAAAACCTATGCTCACCTCGGGTCGGTCGAGATGTGCCGGCTCAAAATCCGGATATCCGCTCAATTCAGCAATCCGCGCCCCGGATGTTGGCATAATCTGCATAAGCCCGCGCGCACCCACATTACTGACCACGGTGGGCTGGAAGAGAGACTCCGTACGCATAATGCTCAAGATGAGCCATGGACTGATTCCAAGGTTTTCTGCAGCTTCAGCAACAATTTCTTTGTACGGCAATGGGTACAAGAGCTTCATGGTATCGTTGTTTTTTTCCACGAAGCCCTTCCATTCCTTGGAACGACCTACGGGGACATTTCCAATCAGTTTTCTCTGATTCGAGGCAAATTGGACACTCGCGTGAGCATCGCCCGCATGAACGAGCAGCTCGGCAAGTTCAGAGCCAGACATTCCGAGTGTCTGCAGACGCTTGCGCAAAGGCCCACGCATGATGTTGCCAAAACCACCCGTAACAAGCGCTCCCACAGCTGCATTGCGCTCTGAAAATTTAACTCGCGCTCTGAGCACGGAAAGTTCGTCGGTGTAGGTTTGCGGGAGTTTCTTTGCAGCAAAAGCAACGCCAGGGCGCTGCACCGCAGCAGGCTGCACCTGGCCTGGCTCGAGACGCCAACTTGAAAACAAGCCATAATAAGATGGATTTTCCACGAACGGCACGCGCTTGAAGGCCTCTTTGGCCTCGCGGTGCAGCCCCTCGCTCTCAAATGCGCGCCCACGCCAGTATTGCAGACGTGCACGTTGTTCCTGGTTTTGCTCGTGTTCAGTTGAAGTGATGGCAAGCGAATACTGGCGGCTCAGATACCTTGCCCAGAAAGTGCGCCAAGTCACATCACGGGGTCTGACAATGCCAGAAAGTGTAGCGGCTTCACGCGCGACGTCGGTATATTTTTGCGCGTAGTGCAAAGACAACACGTACCTCGGGCGAGCCGTATTAGCTATGTCTGTCTGTGGGTATTGCAAAATAAGTCCACGATAAAACGCAGCGGCTTCGACCGGGCGATGAACACCGTTGAGCGTACGTGCATGCAGCATATGCATGCGGTCGCGCGTAAACGGAGGCTCAAAACTCTGAGACTGAATCAGTTTGCTCGTGATCTCGTAGGAGTAGTTGTATTCACGAACCGAATGCAGCCACTCGACCAAATCAAGCAATTCGGACTTGGCTGTACTGGGCAATGAATCTACGGGAAGATTGAGGAGACGCAGGGCACTCGGCAATCCCATCATTGAGTAGCTAAAATCGCGGAGGTCATCGTTTGCACCCAGGCGCTGAATCAGCGCTGATGCTACTGATTTCTTGTCTTTGAGTTTACTAAAATCATCGTCGAGACGGCACACCGTGTCTGGCGTCAGCATTTCTCGGAGCGCCTGACTCAAGAACGGATAGTTTCTGAAGATAATCTTCTCGACCATCTGTGCATCTTGTTCGCGGTCGATTCTGCGCAACTCATCGGATACTTTTTTTAGAACGACTTCCTCTTGTGAAAGAAGAATCTCACGAGAAAGTTCAGTCCGTCTTCTCTCAATCAGAGCGTGCGCCTCGAGCACAAGACCCGACTGAAGATAATTTTTTACAGTGCGGAAAAACAGGTCTCTTACCGAAGAATTCCACAAAATAACCGGTGTTGTGCGCAAGTCCGTTCCAACGAGAGCCGTATACTCCCTAAGTGCAGCAGACCCCCAATACGCCGCCTCGCTCCACTGCCCCTTCGCTTCATTCAGCTCAACATTCAGCGCGTTCCAAATGACACGTGACAAACCATCACCAAGAAGCGGTCTTGCCTTCTGCAAAATCGATTGAGCCAGGGAAATTTCACCAGCTTGGAGCTTTACACGCGCATCCACCAACACTTCAGAAATTTGCAATTCTATCGAAGAAGCGACGGCCCTGGGTGGTGTGTTGAGCACAGATGAATTGGCGTACACCTGGCGCGCAAATCCGGAGGCCACCGAAAACACAGTGGAATAAAGCAACATATGCATCGGTCGGCAGAACATTGCATCACTCCCTGAATCAGTCTCAGAAGAGTACCGCAATCCACCCCAAACGGGAGAGTCAATCTGTCGAGCTTGCAGTCCTGCCCGTCAGCGCTCTCAATCGGTTATGGAACTCAAAACAGAAGCGGCCGATTTTATTGAATTTAAAAAGCCTAAACTTTGCCGGCGAAGGCACGAAAAGAGATGCGGTCGGCGTGAACTGTCCGACTCACTCAGAGGAACACACACATGACTGAAAGACTGGACAAGCAACATCGCTATCCGTGGGAAGTGATCGAGTTGGCCGTCACCTGGTATCAGAGAGACAATCTCACTTACCGAGCCGTCTCAGATAAACTTATGCAGCATGGCGTCGAAGTTTCCCACAAAACCGTGTTCGAGTGGGTGCAGAAATTCGGCGAAGTTGTTTCTAGAAAACCCAAACGCGCGGCGCGCGAGCGCAGCTCAGGGATGCAGGTCGAAGAGTCTTATGTGAAAGTGAACGGAGAGTGGAAATACATGTACCGCTCAACCGACAGCAAGGGAAACATGGTCAATGCCGTGCTCAGAAGCAGAAGAAACCTAGCATCAGCACGTTCGTTCCTCAAAAGAGCGACCGAAGACAATTGAAAATACATCGCTAAGTCGAGCAAGAAACAAATATAGCTCGGCTTTTTCTTACCATTGCGCCTTGTCTTACAATTGGGTAAGCGTCCCGCCGAATTTGTAGCGTTTCGGGAAATATTCATTAGAAAAACCTCCCAGGAAAGAAACAATATTTTCCAGAACGCAAATTTCGGAGGAAAAATGCAGCAACTGGCCGGCAACCAATATGTGATCACCCTCGATGACGATCCGATGGTCTCGCGGATCATTGAAAAATCAATTTCTCTGCGCTCATTGGCATTTTCGACTCTAACCGAATTTACTTCCCGCGTTCCTAATATTGAGCCGCTCGCAGTCTTTGTCGACATCCATCTTGCGAATGCCCAATCCGGACTCGACATCGTTCCCCAACTTCGCGCCCGCTGGCCATATTGCCCAATCATCGTCATTACCGCCGACCCAGCCGACGACTTCTTGGTCGACGCATTCCGCAAAGGCGCAGATGACTTCCTTCTCAAACCAATCAAACCACGCGAAGTTCAGGCGCGCTTCCAAACACGCTTGGCTCATCTGCAAGACAGGGCCGCAAAGAGCGCACTCCAAGCCGGTGATGTGAGCCTCGATACAGCACACCGTGTTGTCACTGGTCCTGTCGGAAGACAATTTCTCGCACCCGTTGAAACGCTGCTTCTTGCCCAACTCATCAAGGCAAAAGGAACAGTGGTGCCTAAAGAAACCCTCAAACGTGAAGCATGGGGACCCGTACGCGTGAGCGATAACGCCTTCTATCGAAAGCTTTTCGAACTCAGGAGAGCTCTTGAAGGAGTATCGAGCAACGTAAAAATTCAATCTGTGTATGGTGCAGGCCTCAGTCTGGATGTCCAGACGAGCGTGACACCAATGCTCAACGCTCTGTGAAAGGGCGTTGAATAAAATTATGATTTTGATTGATTGCACAACTCAAGAAATACAATCCATGTCTTGCCTGGATATCGAATTACTCCGCGGGCTGGAGGAACTTTCTCCGCCCGGAACAGAGAGCTTAGTGGTTGAGCTCGTCAAGCTCTTTGCAGACTCCACGCCTTCTATTCTTGAGGAGTTGCGCTCAGCTCTTGCGCAAGGAGAACTCACTTCTGCAAGCAGACTTGCGCACAGGCTTAAAGGCTCCGCCGCAAACATCGGAGCAGCGAAAATGTCTGCACTCTGTGCGCAGCTCGAAAAATCAGCTCAAACAAATCAGCCAGAAGTAAACAATGCATTGGTCGAGCGTATCAGCGCAAGCTTCACTGCATCTTTGCTCGAACTAAACTCCTATATTTGCGCCTAAATACAAAACTAATCCTTACCATTTCAGGTGAATCGGCAGTTCTCATGCTGCCTTTTTTTTCGTTACCTTAACAACAGTCCCAAACCACGGTGTTCAAACAATGGAATACATCCCATGAGATGTTTTGATTCCTCATGAACAACGTCCCGCCTCGCCAACCTGCCAAATCAGGGGGAGACTTCTCGCCTTCTTGAAGTTCTCCTCCCTCGCCTGCAAGCCTGAACCAACGCCGGAGGTCAACAATGGACCGGTTTCAGTTCACATCTGCTGCCCTGAAAATTGCAATTCTCACATTCGCAATGAACGGAGTGGGGTTCGCAGACCAGTTAGCCCCGAACACTGAAGAGCCCTCAAATCCGCACACTGCGCAAGAGATTAACGCTCCACCACATATTCCCGAATGGAATGACTGCGAATGGGCTTGGAGTGATTTAGAAGTGGATGCCGCGCATCAGTTCCTCTCCAAAAACGGAATTTCCTACCCCGGCAAAGGAATTAGAGTTGCGCACATTGACACGGGCGTCATTCCATTTCCTATGCTGCAACGCCATGCCGATTCAGACAAAGGCTTTGCCGGACTCTATTACATCTCCGAACCAGCCACGCGAGATGCAATTTTCAACTTTGTTCAGCCACATCTTGCTCCCCTCGACAACAACGACAAAGGCCTCAACTTTGGTCATGGAACTGAAACAGCGAGTCTTATTGTCGGATCAATGGCAGAGACAAATGTCAGTGGCTGGTCGCTACGGGGAGTCGCGCCGTTTTCGATCCTCTTTCCCATCAAGGTCACCGACAGTGTGGTCATGGTGGGAAATATCTCAACAGGTGGCACAGCTGATCTCGTGAATCTGTTAGGCGGGATAGCTCAGGCCTCACAACTGGGCGCACACGTCATCACCATCAGTCTAGGTGCGATTTTCGACGCCCAGCAACGCATCCGCAAAGCTATCGAGTCAGCACTCGACGCGGGGAGTATAGTTATTGCAGCAGGAGGACAAACCCTGCCCGTCGACATCATTCCACTGCCGGCCAAGCTGCCAGGTGTCGTGGCTGTCACGGCTTCGACGCGTGCGAAAAATCATTGGAAACCCGCGTTCAGTAGCAAGAGTATTGCCTGGGCGGCTCCGGGTGAAAATGTGTGCCACTTAGGATTACAGGAAAGAAAATTAAGAAGTCTTCAGCCTACGAACACACAATCCTACGACCTCAAAACCCGGGGTGGAAGTCTGCTTTCCCTGAGCGGACTCATCCGCATGTCCAGTGGAACGAGCTACTCCACTGCATTCACAGCTGGAGCCGCAACCCTTTGGCTTCAGCAGCACAATCCAGTGCGGCTCGCTCATCGCTATGGTCAAAAAAACATCAGTCGACTTTTTCTCGCCGTAGCAAAAACATTTGCGATGGATATTCCTGAGGGGTGGGACACTCAACGGCACGGCGCAGGAATTCTCAATATTCGCAGGCTCCTGCAGGCTCCCCTGCCCTGCACAGCATCCGACAGTGACCAACATTGTGCTGTCAAGCTCTCTCGCTTTCTGACATCCACATCAAGATGACGCCACGATTATGTTGCTCAGACAAATTTGCAGGTACACTCCCGAGCAAATCCAAGCTCCGGAGTCGTTCAAATGGTTGCTCTTTGTTTTTATTTTCAAGTGCATCAGCCGTACCGCTTGCGTCAGGTCAGACTCGACGAAAATACTCCTGCAGAGCAGCTCTTCAGCGATGAGAAAAACCGCAGTGTTTTCCATAAAGTCGCCGAAAAATGTTATTGGCCGATGGGAAAACTGCTCGAGCATCTTCTTTTAAAGTACCCGAATGATTTTCGAGTTTCGTTCTCCTTCAGCGGAACATTCTTAAGCCAATGCAAGGAATACGATCCTCACCTTTACGCTCTCTATACTTTTCTGGGGCAGCTCCCCAACGCACACATCATCTGCGAAACTTCACACCACTCTTTGGCTGCTCTGCGCTCTGCAGATGAGTTCCGCAGTCAGGTTGCAGAACAGCTTTGCACGCTGAAGAATTTATTCAACAAAACCCCCCGCGTTTTCCGCAACACGGAGTTGATATACTCTGACGCCATTGGCAGCCTGGTTTCACAACTCGGCTTCGAGGGATGTTTGCTCGAGGGTTGGGATCCATGGCTGCCCCAGGGCTGGAATGCGCATCACGTTTTCCGCCACCCAACGCAGAGCTCGCTCAAGCTTCTGCCCAAGAGCTATAAGCTCTCCGACGACATGGCCTTCCGGTTCTCTGATCGCAATTGGGCAAGTTGGCCTCTCACGGCAGACCGCTATGTAAACTGGCTGGAATCACTTCTCGATGGACAACATGAGTTCATTGGACTGTTCATGGATTACGAAACCTTTGGTGAACACCAGTGGGCCGATTCCGGAATCTTCCATTTCTTCGAGGATCTCATTCACAGAGTGGTTTCACATCCGCAGCTGCACTTTGTTGGCGTGGAGGAAGCTCTGCAGCGCGATTCGCGCAGCGCTATGGCCGTTCCTGTGCCCACCAGCTGGGCGGATACCGAACGCGACTTGTCCGCATGGCTGAGCAATCCTCTTCAGGAAGAAGCGCTCGATCGCGTGATGGCACTCGAGCCCATGGTGCGTGCAATCGCCAACCCGGAACTAACCGAACAATGGCGCAAACTCCAGACCAGCGACCACTTCTATTACATGTGCATCAAGTATTCACACGACGGCGATGTCCACAAATACTTTAGCCCATACGACTCACCCTACGATGCCTATTTGGATCACCGCAGTGCTGTAGAAGCTTTTGAGCGTGTTTGTCGTGTACAACGCGCACTGCAGCTGAACACACCAGCCAGCCTTGGCGCAGAATCTGATTCAAGCATCAACATTGCTCCATCGGCAAAATACGACAGAGTCGTTACTCTCTCCTGAGACGTGCGAGGACTCCTCCCGCACGTCTTTCTCTGGAGGAGGCGCAGGTCATGAGCTTACCTACAGCAACAGTCAGGAATCGATGGCATGAACTTGGGCTGAAAAGTGGTCGTCGCATCAGAACCCTGAAAACGCTCTTGCTGAGCGTCGCGAGCTTCTCGATTGCAACTTCGTGTTCTGTGGAGCAATCAGAAGAGAAAGCTACAGTCTTCGAGGCCTGGGACGTCATAAACGAGCCCTCGAGATTTGGGCGAAACTACGAGCTGCGATTTCAGGAGCTGCCAAAGTCCGGAAGCTTGAATCGAATGCCTTGGTCTGATTCCTATTGGGCCACTCAGAGGGCTGGCATCGCTTTTCGATGGATGAATCCAGTGGGGAGTCCATTCGCCTATCCGCTCCACTCTCGGCAAACCCTAGCTTCCATGTCACAGACTCAGCTCGCGGCTCTCTCGCCTGCGGAAAAGTTAGATATTTACGCGGGTCGCTTTGATTTTCCAACAGTCAAATCCGAGCGCGGACGCACCTATCCTGGCGCAGCTGCTTGGGAGGGGCTGTGTCATGGCTGGGCTCCAGCGGCACTCGAATATCTCGAGCCTAAGCCCGTGACCTTGAAGGGGCCTGGCGGAATAAAGGTACCCTTCGGCTCTTCAGACGTAAAAGCTTTACTGACTTGGCATATGGCAACACGAAACACGCGCGCAGCGCTCGGACTGGGAGCGCGTTGTAATACATTCGGAATTCTCGGACTCAATACACCGCCCTGCCGCGACTCCAATGCCGGTGCGTTTCACGTCGTTCTGGCGAACCAGATTGGTCTTCTCAGGGAAGGATTTGTGGCAGACATTGCTCGCATGGGTGAGGTTTGGAATCAACCTATTTATAGATTCCAGAGTCGTGAAATCGCGCGCCAAGGAGCATCACCCGGCGCAGCATCAGGAACTCAATCAGAAATCATCGTTGAGACAGCGATGCATTATGGAATGGAAGTCGAGCCACAATGGAACGCCTTGGGTCAACTTGTTGAGCGGCCTGCTGTAGGTTCGGTTCTCTACAGATATCGACTCGAGATTGATGCCCAAGGTCGCATCCGCGGAGGTGTTTGGCTGCAAGACGCTCGTCCTGACTTTATTTGGTTGCAGCAGCGCGGAACTTTTATCGGCAGCGATGCCGCCATCGGAGCAATTTACGAAGCCTCGATCCGATGAAAAGTAACGGCGTCAGCAGCAACAATGGAGCAGCATTCTGTTTGCCACTCCAAGCTGCGATGGTACCGCAGAGCGGACGCCGCGGTTGGAGTGGAACATAGATACTGCCAGAAACAGGCGGTAATGCTGGCAAACTTTCACCCGTGTAAGGAACGGGCGTCCGGGGCGTTTCCACCGGAGGAAGCGAGCTTGGTTCTCCCTCTCGCGAGTCGGCTGTCTGAAGGACTGCGCTAATAGGCGGACAATTCTCGCCGGCTGCGGGAGTGTTGCTCGCGAAGAAATTCCGTTGCACAAAAATGTCTGTCATAGGTGTGCGCACAGTGCCGGAGGGAATATTTTCGGAGCGTTCAAAATTGCCTGCGGTAATGTACATCGCGCAGGCGAGTTGATAGAGCGTTGCGCTCGCGGGAACGAGGTCAATGGAATCCCACAGGACTTTGTCTATTCTGCGGTAGCCATCTCGCCACTCCGCAGAATTTTCACGCATGCTCCAAATCACTGAACTCAGAACTGCACCCACCTCATACATTGCTTCTGCACTTGATGGAGGAAAAAGGCTCTCATCCAGGATGGTTGCTTTATTGCCCTGACGGAGCGAACCACCGAAATCGATAACACTCTCTGCGAGAAAATTGTTTCCTGTTATCGTATAAGTAAAATAATCAGCGAGCCCCTCTTGGATGATTCGTCCCTGTTTCGTGACGCTTTTTTCCTTAATTGATCGAAACATAACATGGTGCGCAAACTCATGAATATATACATCAGCATCTTTGCTGAGATAGCGTAATCTGCTCCCATCATCAGTTTCTTCACCGGTTCCAATAACGATAAAAGGATTGGGGCTATCGAGCGGATTAGGGACGTCGATGTAGAATGCGTTTTGAGAATCCGCAACACGCACAAAAACGTCGAGTGGACCTTTCAGACCAAACTCTTCGAAGTAGGTTTTCTGCTCAGGACTCTGAATTCTCTGATGCCATTTCATAGCTCGATTGATGGAATAGTAAGCCACCATCTCGGAATGCTCTGGGGTATCGAAGCCGTACCGGTACACACCACTGTTTGAACGGGCATAATTCCCGCATTTTTTATAACTCTGCGCAGCACCAAGACAGTTCAACACACGAAACAATTTTGTACGCAGATAGGAGACATCAATCAGATCTGTCAGTTCAATTTCCTCAAGCCCAGCACTTGCTGAAACCACCTTATTTTCGCGATAGATAACCGCCTTGCCAGTAAGATGTAGCGGTTGAAATTGCTCTTGTCCCCAAAAGGAATCGTGCTCGCGCATCCAAAAAATTCTTCCTTGGGGGAGCGCAAGTCGCCACCAACTCTCGAGCTGGTGGTTGTTCGCAACATAAACCGGTTTCGGTAGGGGTGTTTCCCAACTTCCCAGCGACAATCGCCGGGAGAAGAATTCACGCGCTTGTTCCGGGTCGAGCTCGAAGCCAGAAGAAAGGCTCAATGCATCGAGATTCATCCCAACGTTTGGAAAATGACCGGCAAACCATGTGGGAGTTTGCCCCTCCGAGACAGCAGCAGATTTGAAAGAGGTTCCATAGATGGGCACACCATCCCAAGCCCAACTTCCTGTGCGCAAAACAGAAAATCCAGGCGCAACGGCGATAACAGGCGATTCCGCGTGAACCATCGGCTGAAGCCGCGAGCCATGCTCTTCCTGGTTGGAGAAAAAAGAGGGTGAAGTTGTAAACAGGCTCGCTGCAGCCGCTGTCGACAACACGCTATTGGCGAACATCATGAGCCCCCCTCCCATTCAACAGTAACCGAGACCGTTGGCTCCAGCCCTGCAATTTTTTACCTTGCTGATTTTCCTGCAATTATGGAAAATTATTGCATGAAGCGAGATCATGTCCGGAACAACCCCATGGAACTCACCGTCTTGTGGCAGCGGACTGCATCCGTGCTGCGGATTTGCTTATGGATCGCATGCATTACTCCGGGAAGCCTGTGCTCAATGGCCAGTGCACAGAGTGGTCGCTCAAAGAAAAACAGTGACACGGTGGGAGTTGGAAAAATCGGCTCAGGGAGCCGCAATGTTCAAAAGAAGACCTGCCTTGTGCCCGTTAAAATACGTGGCATGAATGAAGGCGAACTTGCAGAGGTTCTCGATCGAGGGCAGAACCGCGTTGCAATTGTGCGGCTTGTCCGTGTGAATCGAAACTCCTCGCGACTCATGGCACAAGTACTTGTTGGTGAGGAGAATTGCTCATCACTGAGTGGCTATGCGATTCGCCCGTTGTCCTCTTCAAGTGCTGCAAGCGCCCTTGCTTCCGGCACTCAAATAAGTGAAGTCGCATCGCTCTCAGGTGCATTCATTGTGCACCAATTATCACTTCCAGGATTGGCTCTCAACAAATTCCTCAGCCCTGGATACACCCAGCGCGGATTTGGTTTGCGCGCATCAGCCGCCTTTCCGCGCCAGCCTATGCGATTTGGGAAATTCAATTTGCAGGGTAGCGCAGGTGTCGTCTTTTCAAGCAGTGCAACGAGCCCCGCGCTGGATATCGTCAAAGAAGGTAAAGTCATTGGTACCCAAAATTTTGCAACGACAGCCTACCAATTTCGTGGGGGTGCACGTGCACTCACCTCAGACGCTCGCCTATGGACAGAGGTTGGGCTTGTGCTGCTTGATAGCCTCGCGAGCAAATCGACACTCGCAAAAGCCGGCACAAATGTCGACGCCCTCTTTCCTGCGGTGAGAGAGCTCAACGGACAAGGATTCGGACTCTATGCCGAGCAGGGGCTCGTTGTCGGACAAAATGCTCGCCTGTCTCTCTCCGGTGCATTGGGACTGGGCACGAAATACAAAACCCCAGTCTTGGAGGATGGTGAAGCCACCAACACATCGGAGAACTTTAAGACCGAAGGTTTGCCAATTTTTGCGGGTATCAATCTTAATGTGCCGGTCTGGCGCGGAGCGTATGCCGAGTTAAACTTCGACTATGCTAATGTTAAACTTTCTCTGCCACTCGTGAATGATCAGCTGAGCAAATCTCAGATTGAAAAATTGAGCTTTTCCTTGGGAGCAGGTTACCGGTTTTAAAAACCTATCAGGCGACGTTCCGATCAAAATGCTGCTCATCCGTGGAGGATTTTTCTGTCATCCGGCTACGCACTGAAGGCAGAAATGAGTAACACACGACGAAACGCGGATAAGAGGCTGTTTCGTCGTACCAGATTTCACCACCAAGAGAGTGCACAAGCTGCTGACAGATGGAAAGACCTAATCCAAGCCCTTGTCCCATACGTTTGGTCGAGTAGAAGGGCTTAAAGAGCCGGCTCTGCGCCTTTCGGTTGATCGGTGCCCCGGCATTTGCAATCGCAATTTCAACACCACCACCCCTTTCAATGATGGCCACATCAATCCAGCGTGATTGTCCTTCGGGAAGCTCGGAAACAGCATCAACTGCGTTCTTGACCAGATTCATCAACACCTGTGCGTGGAGTGTCGTTCCACCTGAAACCTCGATATCCGGAATTTTAGCGGGCCATCGCATTTCAATTCCTTGCATCAGTGTCCAAGCATCGCAGAGATTTTTTGTAAGAGAAAAAATCTCATCAAGCTGCACAAATCCTGGCTGTATTTGGGAGTCAGAGCTAGCAAAATCTTTGAGAGCCTTAGACAAATGCACCAAATGTTGAACTTGCACTTCGATATTGTTTAAGGATTTCTCGAGAGACTTCTCATCAAGATTTTTGCGCGCACGTTTTATCTCATCGATCCGTAGCATCATAATTGCGACAGGTTGGCTCATTTCGTGGACAAAACGAGCAGACATCGCACCCATCAACTTGAGACGCTCATCATGCATGGATGTGTTTGCTCTCTGTGGTATCTCTAACTCTTGCGAATTACCCTCATCGCGTAAGAGATCTGTTTGGCTTGGATAAACTCCAGTGCGGGTTGCAGACCAGCCCACAAACGAAAACCCCAAAACCAAAATTGAAGCCGAAAGGACTTCCCATTCTTCCGCGCGCACTTTACCAAACTGAAGCAGCAAAAAATGAATAAATGCTCCAACAAGTCCACAACAAATCACATCTGCCCAGACTCGCAGACGCTCGCTGCGGAAAAGCAGGAGGCAGAACATAATTTCTGCCAACAAAAGAAAACCTGCATACTGTGTGGCAGCAAATGAAATCATCGCCCGAGGCACTCCCGTCTCTTCATACGAGGAGGATATCGGTCACAGGAGCGAACACGACGCTGAAGATTTTTCAGCCCATCAGGGAACATGGCGACTCGCCGTGAGTACCAGGAAACAGAGATTATCCTCAGGCGAATCAGCCGAGGTCATCCAAAGACCGGCGTGCAGAAACCACTGCTGAGAATTCGCTTCTTCCTCAAAACAGCGGACTGCCTCGCCTTCGAATGAAACCCAATCCTCAGCACCACGGGTCGCCTGCAGAACTTCTAGGTCGTAACCCAGCCAATTCCGCTCACATCGCACCCGACAAACAAATTCATCCATGTGCGGGTGCAACTCACCTTGGCCAATCCACATGGGCAAGGCAGGACGGGAAACTGAAATGGGCTGCAGCGCAGGAGGACGACGGGTTGCAGTAACCGTTGGAAAGGGACGAGGCAGCGCATCGACTGCTGCGCTGACCTTTCGAAAGCTAAAATAGAGCCCTGCAAACGACAGCAGAGCGACAAACAAAATATTTTTAAAAAAACAGAATGTTTTTGTTTTTTCAATTCGCATTGAACACTTCTCCGTTTTGCTGGCTTATAGCAACGTCACTTTGGTAAGGCACGATGCAATTTTTTCCTTGTTCAAAGAATCCAATTTTCCGATCAAACCCGCGCACGTTTGCGCGGGAGGGAATCAAAGTGGTTCATCAAAGACTGATGCTAGCCAGTGTGGTTGGGTTAATTGGTGGCGGCTTTTTTGCCTGTAAGCCTCGCTCATACAACCAAGCCAAGACGAAGGAACTTGTGAGCGGAGAGGAAGGTCAGGCGACCTTGTGTGCCATGATTTCTCCGGGAGTCGACGGAGCAAATCCCAGCTCGAAGTCAGGACTCCGGGTCGCATGCCCAGGCCAGTGCAATGGGGTAGATTACCGAAACAGAAAATTTTACATTCTCAACGAAGAAACCGTCGCTGGTTATGAATACGCGATAACACTCAACACGGGTCACGAACTCAGAAACCTGTTTGTGATCGAGCCTACAACGGGTCTGTTGTCCGCTCTCAAACAAATCTCACTTGAAAATCAAAGCATCCAGAAATCACTTCAGCAGTATGGCTTTGATGCGGCGAATGTTACAAATATTGGAGTTCCGGCTGATGGTAAACTCTTGCTGCTGCCGGGTACAAAAGCATCGCTGTCGCAGGCTGGGCTGCTCGATGGTGGCACACTTGATTGCGGAGGCCAGCCCATTGAGGGTTCGGTTGGAATCGAAGAGTTTAAGAGCCAGAACCTCGATGATGTGAAGAAATCAGCAGCAGCACCGAAGTGATTCAGAAATTAGTTTCCAAACCCACCGAAGCTGCAAACGACGAGGCGGTTCCGACGGTCAAGTCAACACCACCCAACACATAAACAGCCTCCATCCAAGACCAGCGCAAAAACGAAGCGCCAGTTGCCGCGAATCCGTACTTCACAGAGTCCTGCCTAGACTTCTGCTCTTCGCCAACGAGAACCTGAACAGCGACCCCAGCATGAGCAGCGATATCCAACCCAGGAGTCAGCCCTAAATCAAGAATCGTGCGCGCTTGTGTCCCGATCGACTGAAGCGCCCAACTCTTATCGGAGGCAACTTCGACTCCCGAAAAGGAATGGTACGAAAGTCCAACCGTGAAGTCCTTTGTCTTGGCAAATCCCAGGGAAAGCTCCACCTCTGGCAAAATATGGCCAGCGAAGACTGCTGCACCGAGGCGATCGGAACTGAATTCCTTCGACACCTTTGCCGAGCGCGCCGCACCGAGACTCGCGCGCATGTTATAAACCCATTCGGCAGGCTGTGTTGGTTCTGAGGCCGCACTCTTACCTTCTGCGGCGGCTGGAGTTTCAGCAGGAGTGACGGCGGGTGCGATATCCGGAGCCGGAGCTGCTGCCGGTGATGGGGTCGCAGACGCAGGAGCAACTTTATCTGAAGCAAATGCACCAGAGGAAGAACATACGGCTGAGAAAAGAGCGACAAGAATCAACTGCTGTTTGCGAGATTTATTTTTGGAGCTCAAGTACATCGGGAAGACCTCATTCAATGATCAGAGATTAGACAAACTCAAAGTCCCGCAGAAAGCACCCAGACGCGCTGATTATTCACGCGATCAAAGAAGAGATTGGGCTCAATGTACGTTGCAAATCTAAATTTGACGAAAGTTCTGAGTTCAACTCCCGCAGTCCAGCCACCATTGCCCCAACCCAGACCCGCGAGTGTGCGAATGAACGCAGAGCGAAACCCTGTTTCGACACCAAAAGCTGGCTTGTACTCTGCAGGGGTCGGACGATTGATTTCACGCAATTCGCCGGAGAGGCGAACGAATGCGCTCCCCTCGACAGGCGTAATTGAGAATCCGGCATTCACAACCTGTTTGAGCGGATCAGGCTTCTTATTCGATGATTCTCTTTTGAGTGACTGAGGCGCATCGTAGAACTTGGTGTCACCGACATTGATGATTGCAAGCCCAAATGTTGGCTGCATGGTCTCTACAGGCCGAATCATCAGCCCAAGGTCGGCACCCCAACCTTGTCCAACTGAAATCTGATCATCGATTAATGAAGAAGACAGGGCATCTGCCAGAGACAAATTCGCTTGCCCCCCCTGCGCGCGCAACCGGTAGTAGGGTGCAATCCCCAAACTCAGCTTTCTATCGAGCAGTGAATGTGCATAACCGAAACGAAGATCTGTATCCACGACAAATCCAAGGTCGAGCGTCTCGGGAAGGACTTTAGAGTGAATGCCAACGCCCGCATCAAAGGAAGGAGTCAGGGCAAAACCCCAATTCTTCTTGACGAGATAGCCTTGAAGTTTTGCTCCTGAAAAAACGGTGCGACCCGAGGCCAAATCACCGAGCTCGACAACCTTATCGAGAGCCTTAGATATATCGTTCTTGCTTTCGATCAACTCCCCCAAAATTTTCCCCCCTTTGGAGAAATCATCGAGGACGCTCGACAGGCCACCCGAGCCCACACTGACCCTGGCTTCAGAATCTAGAAGCGCTGCGAACGTGGAGTCCAAATAAGCCAAACCTGCGGGATTGTAGAACAACGCATTTTGATCGTCGGCAACTGCTGTGAACGCACCGCCAAGTGAGGCAGGACGTGCAGAGGTAAACTGATAAGGAACGCGCAAAGAGGGAGCTTCCGCCAGGGCTGCAAGAGAGCCACCAGACAACAGACACGCGCTCAACGCGCTCAAGACCTTCATTCTCATGATCAGAGACTCCCTCAAATCAACAGGCAAAGCTCAAACAACTGCAAACATAGATATGGTAAAAACGGGCAAGTGATTTTCTCAAGTCAGTTCGTCAAGGCGGTGTCGACGGCTCCACAGATTGCTCTTTATACCGACAAACAATAGTCCGGCAGTAGTCCATCCAATCGCGCGACGTGCGCGTTGGACGCCCTCCGATGGCAGCTTCGGTGGCGCATTTAAGGCCGTCTCTCACTTTCTGAAGGTCTTTCTCTGCATGCTCGGCAGCATATTCACATTGGTCAATGAGAGCCATAAGTTTAGGGCGATTGACAAAACCGACGTGAGGAAGACGCGAAGTCAGCATTTTTTCCGAATCAATGACAACGGGGCTTCTCCCCTCTCGAACTGAACTCGTGGCAGCTGCTGCCTCAGCCACAAGTGCGGTTGCGTTATTGAGGATAATATCGAGTTCAAGTAGCTTCTTCTGCACGGAGACCGTCTCAACCTGGAGTTTTTCGCTGCGCAGAAACGCCTCCGCCATGTAATGAGCATGTTCCGCAGACAGCTTCTCTGCGATGTCGAAATCGTGCAGGTGTGTGAGTGCAGTGCCATCATCGAGATTCATGCGCTTAACAACAGAAATGAGTTTGTCGCGCGCTGCCTGCAATGCCGCCAGCTTCAACTTTGCCTCACTAACCTGATATTCAAGTGAATGACGGCGCAACTTTGCAAACATCGACTTGGCGAACCAATAGAGACGTGGCTGTCCGGAAAGAGCCGCAGTCTCAGTTCTCTTCAAAACCTCTTTGTACTCGGATCGGGCGAGCGCAAGATATTCTTCTGTCTTACGACGATCCTCGCAGTATTCTCGCCACAACAGGCTAAGCCGCTCCGCAGCCTCAACTCGAGTCTTGAGAGCTGCTGTCTGCGCTAGGATGCGCTGTCTGACTTTTTCAGATTCGGATCTGAGGCGCTGCGGCTCGTCCTGAACCATCACCATCAGCATCTCGAGCGTGGATCTCGACATCTTCGAAACTCTCCTCTGCGGTTTCGAGCACACGTTTCATTTGCGTTACTGCTCTTTGCCAACGGTTGCGTGCTTCATCCTGTTTCTCAATCTCAAATGCGTTGAGACACATAAATTCATGAGAGATAAGCCGCTCTGCATCGGCAAGCTTCAGGTCTGTTTTGCCTTCAACCATTTGCAGAATTTTTTCCTTTTTGTCCGATGCCTTGCGAAGCTCGCTGCCACTGGTCTTATTCTTTTCGTCGAGTTCAGCTCTCAACACACCGAGGCGCGATTCAAGATTTCTTGAGTCACCCTCGCTTTGCAGCTTCACACTTTTATCCATTGCTCGAGTGCAGTCTTCAAAAACCCTTGGGTAGAATTCACCACAATCAACAAAGAGAGTGCGCAGGCCAACCGAAGTCATGGCAGCGAGCCGTTCACATTCAGAGAGTTTTTCAGAAATACACTGCTGTGATTCATCACGTTCTTGCTCTAATGAAAGAAGTACATCTTCATCACGACGCGCCGCCCGAGACCACAGAAGTATCCGGAATCTATCGCCGAGCGAAATACTGCGTCCCCTCTTTTGCCCTGTTCGCTCCTCGTGAAGAAGTTCAAGTTCCACTGCCTTAACGAGGGCTCTCGACCTTTCCAGTTCTGACTGCATTTTTTTGAATGCGGTCAGCTCTGCTGTCCAGCGCCATGACATAAGCAGTTCACGCACCGCCCAAGGAATGGTCTTTTCAAAAACCTCCCAAACCTCGAGACGTAAAGCCTTCCATTTCTCACGCCATGGGCTTTCCGGATTAACGTAGTGCCCAAACTGATTCTCAACCTGAAAGGTGCAACGCGGTAACCCGGCATGAAAGGGACTGTCGTTTTGCTCGAGCGTTCCAGGTGCGCGGTCATCCTGAAAATTGAGAACCTTTTCGAGTTCCTCGAGTGCCGCAAGTAGCTCTTCGGTCTGCTTCAGTTTTCTTTTGTCTTTGATTTGCGGGAGAGCAATACGAATCCGCGGCAACAACAAAGCAAGCACGTCTTTGGATGACAATGCCTCAGCAAATGCAGCTGCAGTTGAATGGTCTTTGATTTCGCTCATGCCACGAAGCTAACATGGCTTAATCGCGGGCTGATGGGAATTTTTTATCGACCTGACGGACGCGAACCGGAGCGCCAAAGCGCTTCTGCAAGCTTTTGCTCACTGCGCGAGAGCGAATTCCAAATCCTCAGAAGAAGATCGGGTCGTTGCAACGCAGTTCTGCGAATTTGTTCGGCTCGCCTGTACTTGGCAATCTCTGCATGGTGTCCGGAAAGGAGCACAGGTGGAATCTGTTGCCCGGCAAATTCGACCGGGTGCGCGTACTGAGGAGCTTCGAGCAGACCATCTTCGAAACTGTCTGACTGAGCACTCTGTTCGTTGCCAAGCACTCCAGGAACGAAGCGTGCAATGGAATCCATCATACAAACAGCCGCAGCCTCCCCTCCAGAAAGGACAAAGTCACCGACGGAAAGTTCGTGATGCGCTCGAGCAGAAACAAAACGCTGGTCAAATCCAGCATAACGGCCACAAAGAAAGACAAGGTGTGATTCGCTTTGTGCGAAATGACGTGCCCACTCATTGTTGAAAACTTTGCCACCCGGAGAGACGTGAATAACGACTGTTGATGAGGTTGCGACAGAATCGAGTGCGCGGGTGCAAACATCCGGCAAAAGCACCATTCCATCGCCACCGCCTACTGGATGACCATCCACGGTGCGCCGAGAGTCGAGAGAAAAATCACGCGGATTAACAGTATCGAAGCTTAACTGACCGTGTTTCAAGCCGCGCGAGAAAACGCCCTCTTCCAGAAGAGGGTCGAAAAAACGGGGAAAGAGCGTGAACGCTGTCAAACGCAAACTCATGGTTGCTCATTGTCGAGAAAAGAGGGTTCGTTTTTGAGCGTGATCGTGCGGCGAGCTTCATCGACTTCAATGATAAAGGCATCCACGAAAGGAAACAGAATTGTTTCAGTTGCAGGACTCAACGGCTGAATTTCGAGTGTTTCCTGGGCTCCGAAATTGTGAACTGCAACAACTTGCCCGAACACACCTTCCCGCGCCTCGACGTACACCTGACACCCCACCAGTTCGGCTACCAGAAATTCATCCTGCTCGAGTTTAATTTCTTTCCGCGATACGAAAAGATGTGTGTTGTAAAGAGCCTCACAGATCTCGCGTGAATTCACCGATTCGAGCTGCAGCGCTAACTTTCCACCACTCACGTAAGCACTTTCCACGTGAACAACCTTTTCAGGGGCGCTTTGGAGAAGCAGTTTCTTGTAGCCGGGCCAACTGACACGGTTGTCTTCTGTCTTAAGAAAAAAGGCACCCCGAACCCCGTGTGGACGCCCCACCTGCCCCAACCACAACCAACCCTCTGGTGTCTTCGCCGGAGGAATTGTTCCGTGATTTCGACGCGCCGCGCTTTTATCGGGCTCTTGTGATTTTTGATTCAATTTGTCAGTCTGCGGGCTGCTGCGCATGAGCACTCCTTCACGTTGGCCACGCTCCTCCTGATTTACGGGGAGCACAGCCAACGTCCGATGTAGCCCTGAGTACCGTCTGACGCAAGCCGATTTCGAATCCTGGCGCTCCTCTCGTGCACGAGGCTCACCCCATGAAATCCCTAGATTATGTCCTATTTTTGGTCTCGCAGGCGCTCAGTGAACTCGGAGACAATCTGTGGAGCCTCGGCCTACGCAACTTCCTTTTCGACAACAGCCCCTGGACTCCTGCCGCAGGCCTGGCTGCCGTTTTTCTATTGCAGGCCATTCCTGTTTTTTTCTTTGGTCCCTGGATCAGTGCCAAGATTGGTCACCGTTGGCGTGCCTGGGCACTTTGGGCAGACCTCGGACGCATGGCAGTGACCTTGGTTTTCGCAGTCTTTGTTTATTTTTCAGGTCATATCCTCGGTAGCAATGCGCTCGTGTTCACTCTTCTCCTCGCTCAATTGTTGCTCGAGTTCGGTGCGCTTATCTTTCAGAACTGCCGCAATTGCCTTGTACCCATACTTTATCCCAACCCAAACGACATCCCGCGCGCACATCTTTGGGCAAACGTGGCCAGCCTGAGCGCTGCGGGTCTTGTGCCTCTGATTTTTCTTCTCGCCCTTCCCGCACAACACAAAATTCAAACAGACTGGTTGATGTGGGCTGCACTCATCGATGCCATCAGCTTTGGAATCAGCGCTACCGCTTTGTTTGCTATACGGCGCTCACAGAGCATCAAAGAGGCTGAAGCAGGGGTAAAAAGTTCAGAGCAAAAAGCAACATTTTTGTCGCAGTTCGCGGCTGGTTTGAAGGTTGCACGAAAACATCGCGGCGTTGCTCGGCTGCTGCTGTTTTCTTTTTTCTACAACATCTTCCTCATGGGTCCCTTTGAGATTGGCCACGTTACGTTTCTCCGACGCGACCTTGGCTTGCCTCCTGCCGCACTGGCAGTGAACCTTTTGCTCTTTCTTGGTGGCATATCTGTCGGCACTTTTGCTGCAAATTGGCTTTGGAGGAGCGGCGAAGCGCCTCATTTTCGGCGCTTCGCGAGCTCTGTTTTGTGGGATGGGTTGACCTTTTTTCCCATTTGCTTGTTTGCATTCCTGCGCGGAAAAATTCCTGACTCCGTCTTCCTTGCCGGTCTTTCAGCCCTTTTCCTCTTCCACTACGCGATGGTTCCTTTTGTAAAGGTCAGCCGATTGGCCGGAATTCAAACACAGACCGACAGGAGCGAATGGAGCGTGCTTCTTAGCTTTCACGCAGTCGCAGTTGAAGGCGCCAGCGCTGTCTCGGTTATATTCGTTGCACTTGTTCTCCCCGACGTTTCCGGAACTCTTCTTTTAGCTCTCGGGGGTGCAGGAGCAACCCTCTGCGGGCTGCTCGGCCTCGGCGTTTTCTCGCAGCAAGTAAGCCCACAAGCTTGAATTTTAGGCTTGATATTCCTATATTTCTTAGGGAGCACACGCTGTGCTTCTGAATTTCCTCAGGACACACCCGTGAACTCTCAACCCGTGCTCTACATTGTGGCCACTCCTATCGGTACGCTCTCCGATATGTCACCTCGTGCACGCGACACACTTGCTCGCGTTAGCTTTGTTGCATGTGAAGACACTCGCAGAACAAAAGAACTTCTTCACGCCTTGGCCATGCCACATGTGCCACTCGTGAGCCTTCATGAGCACAATGAATCTGAGAAGTCGCAACACCTTGTTGAGCGGCTGCTGGTATCTGAGACCCGCACTGCTGCGCTCGTGAGCGATGCAGGTACGCCCGCTATCAGCGACCCAGGTGCACTGTTCGTAGATGCCTGCCACGAAGCGGGTATTCGCATCGAAAACGTCCCTGGCCCCTCGAGCCTAGTGGCAGCGGTGGCAGCGGCAGGATTTTTGCAACCGCGCGTGCTCTTCTCTGGGTTCTTGCCACGCACACCCAAAGATCAGCGCGAGGAGTTTAGGCGCTGGAGCGCTGTAGCACCTTGCATCGCGGTTTGTTTTGAAAGCCCCAATCGAATTATCAGTACTCTACAAAATGCCGCTGTTTTTTTTTCCGCTGCAACGCGCGTCTGTCTTTCGCGCGAAATATCTAAGAAATTTGAAGAGCACTTGCGTCTGCCGCTGAATGATTTGCTCAAAACTCTTGAGGATGGACACCTCATCAAAGGTGAGTGCATCATTACTTTTGAAGTTCTTTCAGACGCCAACTCTCTTGCTCTGGTTCCGAAGAAAGACATTGCTGAAGCAGCTGAGGAGGCGCTCCAGGCGCTCGAGCAAAACCCATCCCTTCATCTGAAGGAGCTCAGCCGAACCCTTGCCACACAGTACGAATTGCATCCGAAAGACCTGTATAATGCAATCCTGGCGAGACGCAGAACATGAATGTGCATGGCCCTGTTCCAAACTGGAATGCGTTGGAGAGCCTGCTGGAGAACTGGTTCAGTTTACAGTTGAACAGAACCAGTGCGCTGAGCTTTGATTCCACAATCCACTCCTGGGACACAGGACTCCTTGCAGCCGCATTGTTCAAGCGCGGTGCGCGAGAATTGCACTGCATAAAAAGCGGTGAGATTCGCAGTGTCACGCAGCCAGGTTTGCAACATAAACCTGCGCAGCACACGACCGAGACCACGGTTTACAATAAATTTGAGGAACTCTGGGCAAACCTCGTTTTCTCAGCCCCTGGTACAGCTGTCTTATGCGACAAAAACTTTCTCCGCTGCCATCCGCAAGTCGAAGACCAACTCCGGCGTGCTCGTGTACCTTTGGTTCAAATGGATTGCACCGAAGAAACCAAAACCCTGCACACTGCGCGTGAAATTTTCTCAGCCATCCCTGCCTCGACCCAGCACATTGTCATTATGGGCGGCGGTATCTGCTGCGATCTGGGTGGCCTCGTCGGTGGCTTACTAGGCTGCAAAATCCGACTCGTTCCAACAACCCTGCTTGCGGCCGTTGATGCTGGCCTGGGTGGCAAGACTGGTGCGAATCACGCTCGGGCTGGAAAGAACCAGATAGGCCTCTTCGTCACACTGCAATCTGTTGATGTTGTCACTGAATTCCTCAGCACCCTGCAACCAAGCCAGGTGCGCGAGGGTTCCGCAGAAATTCTGAAACACGCATTCCTTGAAGGCTCATTCACACGCTGGCTACCAGCTCTGAATGAACTGCAACTTCAGGCAAGTTCCTCTGCGGTAAAATGGGCTAACTTTCGCGAATTGTTGCTGAACAATCTTAATTTTAAAAAGAGGATCACTCAGATTGATCCGCTCGAGAAAAACATCCGTGCACTTCTCAACTACGGACACACAGTGGCACATCTTCTCGAATCTTTGTTCGCCTCTGCCCAATCCAACAAGCTCAACACTCCTCTCAGCCATGGTTGTGCTGTGGCTCTGGGACAGCTGTGCTTTCTAGAGATTGGCTGGGCAAGCAGCGCCCCCGAGGGCTATCACAATGCCCTTGTGCAACTCCTGCAAAATGAGGGCATTGTGTACCCTCTGAAGGAGCTCGACACCATCAGCGTTACGGCGCGCAAACTCCTTCTGCAAGACAAAAAGAACACCGATGCCACAGATTTTGGGCTGGTGCGTTGCATCACACCTCAGTATGGTTGCCTCGCGAATCTAGAGGCCATCGACGAAAGCCAACTCGGTTCTCTCGTCGCTGAAAACACTGCCTTGATTCACGTCGACGAACTCCTTAGGGAGCTCAAGAACGCAGGACTTTTCTCATGAATGCAGCATCAGTTGATAAAATCTTGCCTCTGCTAGGTGAACGCCTTCAGCTGGAATTCAAACCATCTTTAAGAAAAATCATACTGCACTTTCACGAATTCAAAACGAGAAACGCAATGAGTGCGGATACTGCCTTGGAGCTTGCGGCACTGAGCGATGCTTTCAGCACTCACAATTCAGCGCACCCCGCATCGGCCTTGCTCCAGTCTCAACAATATTCGGTACTGGTTTTGAAATCGCATGTGCCAGGGGTGTTTCTTTCGGGAGGCGACCTCAAAGCCATATCCACATTCGATACCCAACAGGGTGAAATCTTCATACAGCACATGAGAGCATTCACCCATTTTTTGCGCACCAGTTCTCTTGTCTCTATTGCGCTTTTGGATGGCCTTGCGGCAGGTGGCGGAAGTGAAGTTGCGTTGGCCTGCGACTTGCGTGTGGCGACATCCTCGGCAGCACAACTCGACCTCGCGCAAACACGCTGGGGTGTACCAGCTGGCTGGGGCATGATGACCGATCTGCGCCGACACGGTGTCTATAGCTCAGAGCGACGACGCGCCATGGCACTCATCGCTCAAGAGAGGTGGAACATCGACAGACTCGAGCAACTCGGACTGCTCGATGCCCGCTTTGATCACGCCCCCCAGCCCGAGCGGGCATTTGAGCGCTGGCTTGAGGATTTTCTGGCACGCCTGGGGCAGTGCCCTGTGCCACTGCGCGAGGCACTGATGCTCGAGCGCCCCCTTCTGCCGGATGCAGAACTTGAAGAATTCGACAAAAAATTGTTCAGTCAGTTTTGGTTGAGTGAAGTTCACAGATCCCGCGTGGCAGATTTCATTCAGGCAAGAGAACTATCCAAAAAGGACGTCGACACACCATGAAGTCACACCCGGTCAAAGTTTCAAGCGCGATAATGTTGCTCGTTTGCTCAACTGTGATCGGTTGCGGTGTCAAAGCCGCGCCTACCCCCGCGCTGCCCTCACCCCCTGGCTCTCTCCAGCAGGAAGCGCAAAAGCGTGCGCTCGAGAGAAAAGAGAAGGAAAAAGAAAAGGCGCGTGAAAAAGAGAAAGCTCCCCCACCGGAGAAAGCCTCACCATGAAAACCACAAACACCTGGCCTGAAAATCGTTTCTTCGAGCTTTTTCCGGAAACACAACATCCCATTGTTCAAGGTGGCATGATTTGGGTCAGCGGTGGCAAACTCGCTGCTGCGGTGTCGAATGCAGGGGGCTTAGGTCTTATCGGTGCAGGATCAATGAAGCCAGACCTCCTGCAGCACCATATCCGTAAGGCCAAATCACTCACAAAGAAGCCCTTTGGAGTGAATGTCCCACTCCTGTATAAAGACACCCAACTACAGCTCCAAACAGCTCTTGATGAAGGTGTTCGAATCTTCTTCACGAGTGCCGGCTCGCCAAAATCTCACACACCTTGGCTGAAGAGCTGTGGGGCTACGGTTGTCCATGTGGCATCGACTCCTGAGCTCGCTCTCAAATGCCAAGATGCAGGCGTGGATGCGGTTGTTCTCGAAGGGTTTGAAGCCGGCGGGCACAATGGACGCGATGAGCTCACCACGCTTGTTCTTCTTCAACAAATTCGAGGAAAATTAAATATTCCCTTAATTATAGCTGGAGGAATTGGCTCAGGAGCAGCTATCGCTGCTGCGCTTGCCCTAGGAGCCGATGCCGTGCAAATCGGAACCATGTTCGCAGCAACCGAAGAGAGCTCGGCTCATCCAAACTTCAAAAGTGCCATGCTCGATGCGGGCAACACTTCAACCTTCCTGCGTCTTAAAAAGCTCGTTCCCGTGCGCCTTTTACACAACCCATTCAGTGAAAACATCCGCCTTGCAGAAGACCAATGTGCCAGCGCTGAGCATCTGAGTCAGATTCTCGGAAAAGGCCGTGCAAAGGTGGGTATGCTCGAGGGCGACCTCGCAGAAGGTGAACTCGAAATCGGACAAATCGTCTCAAATGTGCGCGCTGTCCCTACCTGCCAGGCACTCATCGATGAATTAGTTGCCGACTACCAACGCGCCCGCAACCGCCTTTGCAAGAGCTGAAAACTGCAAATATTTTTTTGCTGATTTTGATTTTTAAAAAAAAATTATTATCAAAGTAATATGCAATTCATGCATCTTTTGAGGAAGAATTTTCACCCCTCGAAAATTTTTTTTACTCAGAATTTTCGATTTGTTACGTTTCTGCCGCATCCAACCCGCTAAAGACTGCCGACCGAACCCCGAACAGTGTGGTGAAAGTTCTGCAGCCCGGAGCAAGAGGAAACATCCGGCGGCTGAGCTTGAGAGGGCAATCAGTTTTTAAAGGTTCAAGGAGGAATCACTCATGGGTTTGCGCATCGCCAGCAACGTTCAAGCACTGACCGCTCAGAGAAATCTGAACGCCACAACGGAGGCCAACAATGCGAGCATGGAAAAACTCGCTTCAGGTTTCCGGATCAACAAGGCTGCAGATGACTCCGCAGGGCTTGCCATTTCGGAGAAATTGAAAGCGGATATTCGCGGGCTTAATATGGCACGCCGGAACGCCAGCGACGGTGTCTCGCTCATTCAGACCGCAGAAGGTGGTTTGAACGAAGTTGGAAACATCCTCGGCCGACTGCGCGAACTCGCGGTACAGAGTTCGTCCGACACCATCGGCGACACCGAGCGCGGGTTTCTCAACAAGGAATTCTCGCAGCTCAAGAATGAAATCACACGTATTGCGAAATCCACCGAGTACAACGGGACTCTCTTGATTGGTGGTGAACTCGGCGGTGTAGATGAGAATCTCGCAGCGCGCAGTAATGGCTATCCGCTCGAAATCCAAATTGGTAAGAACTACTTTGCCAGCGTGGATTCCAAAGATCAGGCTGCGCCAGTGAACGTACTGCGCATTGACCTTCAAGATATCAACTCCACGGTCGGTGAGAATGGTCTCAACCTCGGCGAGGCTCCAGAAGACGGAGCGCAGGTTGCGAACAAAGAGTCAGCGCAGTCCTCTATTGGCCTCATTGACAATGCCATCACCAAGATTTCTGGCTACCGCTCGACCTTGGGTGCGTTGCAGAACCGCCTCAACTCAGCGATGTCGAATCTCTCAGTGCAATCTGAGAACGCAAATGCAGCTAACAGCCGCATCCGCGACACAGACTTCGCCGACGAAAGCGCCAAACTGACACAGACCAACATTTTGAAACAATCAGGTGTTGCAGTGCTCAGCCAGGCCAATCAGACGCCACAGCTGGCACTCAGACTGCTTGGCTAATTCGGGCTTTCGTGACAAGAATTTCTCCATGGAACCTGACCCCCTTTGGTCTATGGAGAAGCATCCATGAAAACTGCCCTCATAGGTGCTGGTGTAGCAGGCGCTGCCTGCGTTTCGGTCCTGCGTTCACGCGGGGCCGATTTTTGCGTTTTCGAAAAGTCGCGTGGTCCGGGTGGACGCTTATCTACGCGCCGGGTGAGTGGTGTTTTGCCACAGGGAGACCTCCACTACGATCACGGAGCACCTGCCTTCACTTGGTCACCGGAACTTTCTGCGCAGCTTGCTGCCGAACTCAAACATGAGACAGTCAGGCAGCTCAACCCTGATGCCTGGGTCGCCTCGCCTTCCATGCCGCAGCTTGTCAAAGACTTGCTTGGTGGATGCCCGCTCTCTGCACAGGTCGAAATTGATACTCTCGAAGGTTCAACTGGCCAGTGGTATCTCAAAGAAAAATCCAAAAGCGACGGCAATCCGCCGGTCTTGCACGGTCCTTTCTCGGCCGTCGTACTGACTGCACCAGCGCCACAAACCCGTGCGCTTCTAAGAAACGTCGAGTGCTCGTGGAAGCAGAAGCTGGACGCTGTGAGTTATCATCCCTGCTGGGCGGTTATGGCGTCGTTCGCGGGAGCTCCTGCGGAAATTCGAGAAACGTCGAACATTTTCTCAAGCCTCGTGAGCCAAAACTCCAAGCCCGGCCGCACCCTGCCCGAACATGTTCAATGCTGGGTGGGACATGCCCATCCAGAATGGAGCCGGGCACACCTCGAGGCCGAGGCAGCTGTGATTCAAGAAAAACTGCTCGCTGAGCTGGTCAGAGTTCTCGGACTGACGTCAGTCCAACCACTTCACGCAGCAGTGCACCGCTGGCGCTACAGCACGGTTGCCAACCCACTACATTGCACTGCGCTGGCCGATCCAGTGCAGAGGCTGTTCTTCGCAGGCGACGCCTGCCTTGGCACTGGGGTTGCCGGAGCCGTTGAAAGTGGACTCGAAGTCGGTCGCATGCTGATTTAAAGTGTTATTCAGAATTGCGAGGGTCATATGAAACTCATCATGATTTCAGGAGACGGCCAGGGAGCGGGGCGGACTTTCCTCGCACGCAAAATGACCGACAATCAGTCGCAAATTTTCTCGATTGTGAATCTCATTCGTTCCCATTTGCAGCGAAAATATCCACAATATGACTGGTTCAACAAAGAACCGGAATACAAGAGCAAAACTCTCGTCGGCAGCACCAAAAAGACGATTCTGCAGCACCTCGATGAAATGGGGCGCGGTGAAAAACAAAAAGATCCACTGATCTGGGCCAAACAATTGGTGGACATTTTAATTTACGCGCGCGACAACGAAGGTCACCAGACTGTTGTCCTCGATGATATTCGTTTTGTGGACGAATACGAATACATTAAAAACCGACTGCACACTGAAAACATCGTGCACTTTCACGTTGCTTTTGAAAAAGCTAAGCCTGAGCCTCTCTACGAAAATGAGAAACTCAGGCTTCTCGCAGACTACATCGTCGTGCGTCAGAAGCAGCTCTCCTGACGAATCGGCGTACAGTAGCGTTCAATTTGGCCAAAATCGAGGGCGAAATCGACCTGAATTGCTTTGTCGTTGTAGTCCGTATCGATGCTGCCGGAAGTACTGCTGCTGCCACTCTTCAAACCAAAAACCGGCGAGTAACCTTGCCCACCAGAGCCACCAATAGCTGTAACAGGTGCGTTGACCTGAGTGGTGATATCGGATTCACAGGGCTTGTTGACCTGAATTGAACCGCCACGCAGGATGTCTGTCATCGAAGCAAAGGTCTGACTTCCCATAGCCACGCCACCATTCCCACTCGGACCAATATTAGCTCCCTGCACACACATCCAGCGACCATCGCGCCCCAGTTCGTCTTGCATTTGGTCATGAACCTGTGGACCATAATTATCGCTCACCGCAGCGCCAAGACCATCATAGGTTCTGTCATTGATGCGAATATTGCGATTGTTCCAGATGGCATTGACGGACAGCTTATCAACACACAGTGCGTTCTGGCTGATTCCGTTCACGGCACTCCCATCTGCAGATACAGGTCCGTTGACACTGCCAATATCTGAGCTGATGTTGAATGGCCGCGCATCTTGCGAGCTGGTATTGACGCACACGTTATTACTGTTGTTGCTGGCTACTGCAACTGCGTCGCCACCTCGTCCACCAGGGTGGCCATCAGCCAATTTCTTGAAGCGGTTAACCACGTTTGTATTTGAGGCAAAATCACTGACCGTATTGCCCCAAGCCCAAAGACCGCCTACACCGAAATGACCATTCCAGTATTTCGCGTTACCGCAGACTCTGTGACCATGACAAAGACGTCCCTCTTTCCACTCAAACACATTAATCGTGCTGGCAGACGGAATCTGTTAGGAACCTTCGTGACAATTGAGAAACATGGTTATCTCGCGACCGGCTGTTTTACCGCTGCTGTCCTGCATACGCAGAATGAGGTCTTTACACTCACCGTAAGCCAAGTTCGACGAAACAAAGACCGCCAAAAGACTCAGACCCATGAACATTGAGACAGGTTTATTTCGCATCGTATACTCCCTTTAGGTCGTTGTAATCAGCACAATCTCAGCGTAAGAAAAACATTTTTTCAGGGATCTTGTTGCATTGAACGGGATACTGGATGATTGACAACTCTGCAGTCAATTCTGTTCTCGAGAGTCTTTGCGATTTGTCATGATCAGGAGTTAATAATGTCGGCACCGATAAAATCATTTGCCTGCACCATTCCGGAACTCGCACAATACGCACACGATTGCTTTCAACCAGAAGACCTCATACTCGCTGAAATCCGCGAGCGTGCCGTACAGGAAAAACTGCCCAACATACACGTCGGACGCATGGATGGACTTCATCTCGAAGTTCTGGTGCGCGCTACCGGCGCCAAAAAAGCAGTCGAAATAGGTTCCCTGGCTGGATACTCAGGTGTCTGCATCGCACGAGCTTTGCCTCCGGACGGACATCTGCACGCTTTTGAGCTGTACGAGAAAAACGCACGAGTGTGCGCAGAGACTTTTCAGCGGGCAGGATATTCTTCCAAAATCACCATCCACCAAGGAGTGGCACTCGAAAACCTCAAACACATCGAAAACCAAGGCCCGTTTGACCTGATTTTTCTCGATGCCGACAAACACAACTACCCTGCCTATTTGTCTTGGGCAGAACAACATCTGCGGGTCGGTGGAACACTCATTGCAGATAACACTTTTGCTTGGGGTTTAATTCTTCAAAACACTTTTGATACCGAGTCACAGCGCAGAGATGCCGAGGGAGTCCTGCAGTTCAATGCTAAAGTCGCAAAAAATGCCATTTGGCGCGCCACAATTCTCCCTACAGGTGAGGGGCTGACTGTCGCAGTTAAAATCGCTTCTAGAAGTTGACACTCAACCGAGGCGGCTCAACTCCAAGCTTGAACATAGAGCCCATCGGGGTCGTACATGCTCTGTTGTTTTTCAATGTTGAAAACTCGAGAACCGCGCGGGTCATTGCCAACACCTGCCAGATAAGCCCAATTGCCCCAGTTGCTCGCTGGGTCGTAGTCAATCAGCAGCGATTCAAAGCACCAGGCACCCAGAGTCCAGGGAATCTCCAAGTCATTGATCATGAAACTCGCAACATTCTGTCGACCGCGGTTGCTCATGAATCCCGTCTGCACAAGTTCCCGCATATTTGCGTTAACGAATGGCTGTGCGGTGGACGCAGTCAATATCTGATTTAAGCTTTCATTCACATCACGCCTATCTATTTTCCGTGTTCGTATCTCTCCATGTATTCCCTGCCGCAGAAAGAACTTAACATCGTATTTGAGCAGCATAAGTTTAAAAAAATCACGCCATAAAAGCTCAACCACAACCCATTCGCTGCTCTTGCTGGAGCCAAATTGCTTCTCGTAAGATTTGACCCTCTCGTAAATCCACCCAGGAGCAAGTGAGCCGTTGGCCAACCAAGCGGAGAAGAGTGTTGAATCATTCAGACCCAATAATCCATTGCGAGTCTCGAAGTAGGTCGCAATTGAGCGCTTATTGAAAATATAATCATCAACCCGAGTCTGACCTTGCCTCTCTCCGCCGCACAGCAGATTCATCTTTTCGCGCGGCCCCTGTACTTGCTCCACAGCTTGAAGCAATGCACTTTCCTCGGGGAGGATTTCAAACCAGGCCGCTTGCGAAGAAATTTTTTGAAGGTGCTTCTGCACAGTGCGATAGGCCAACGTGCCTGCTGTCGTCAGTTGCCGGGAGTTTTTGCTGACAGAAAAATCGATTTCCGGGGCACGGAGCACCAGGTTTTCAAGACCCACTTTTTCCACCCGTCTGCGAAAATCAGAGAACACATCCGGTGTTTCTTCTATAGCAAAAGGAAGCTTGTCGGGATTTATGAGGAAACCTGTCCACGCGCGGATCACGCGAGTTCGAGAGGGTTCAAGCCGGGCACAAGTAAACGATTCCACGCTACGCTCTTCAGGCGCACATTCGCGGGAAAAATAAAGCGTATCTGCACCCAACTCTTCAACCAACTGCGGTAAAATCAGCTCAGGCTCTCCCCAAAGTTGCAAAAGTTCGATCTGAACCTTGTGCAGATCGTCTTGCAATTGCTGCAGGGTCTGGGCGAGAAACCTGCGGCGGTGCCACCCCAATCTGGGGACGGAAATGGCGGTGCGTGCAAACTGGCGTGGATCATGAATATAAACGCAAACAAGTGCTTGGTTTTCAGTGAGCGCACGTTGCAGAAGAGGGTTGGAGCCCAGCCGCAAGTCATTGCGCATCCAATAGATTGCCTTGGCCATTGTCTGCTCTCCAAACGGTGATAGGGGACAATTTCTTCTGCCCATGCTAAACCATGAAAGGGGAGGATTGCCATGAACATCAGGAAAATCGCCCGTACTATACCCGCACAGGCCATTTCTGAAGGTGCTGGAGTAACAGTTCATCGCACGATTGGCACTCAGGCTTTGCGCAACCTCGACCCGTTTTTGATGCTCGATCACTTTGGAAGTGACAACCCAAACGAGTATATTGCTGGCTTTCCAGATCACCCTCACCGCGGCTTCATTACTTTCACCTACATGCTTGACGGCCACATGCTTCACAAAGACAGCATGGGCAACACAGGGGATTTACGCGCAGGCGGCGCGCAGTGGATGAAAGCAGCAAGCGGTGTCATTCACTCCGAGATGCCACAACAATCTCAGGGACTCATGCGCGGCTTCCAGCTCTGGATTAACCTCCCAGCAAAGGAAAAAATGTCAGCGCCTGAGTATCAGGAGTTTACTCCCGAAGCCGTCGCAGAAGTAAGCTTCGATGGGGGAAAAGCTCGCGTCTTGTGCGGAGATTTTCAAGGTCAACGCGGTGTCATCAGCGACCCCAACACTGAGGCGTTCTATTTAGACATCTCACTTGCGGCGCAAAAACAGTTCATCTACCAGACTCCTCCTCAACACAATTGTTTTGTTTATGTCTTCGAGGGCTCGGCAACTGTAGAGAGCCAAACTTTGCCTCGCCACAGCCTGGCTGTTCTCGCGGCGGGTGATTCCCTGCAAATCAATGCTGGCTCCGAGGTAACACGTTTTATTGTGGTTGGTGGCAAACCCATCGGTGAGCCAATTGTGCAATACGGACCGTTCGTGATGAACACCCGCGCTGAAATTGAGCAGGCCTTTATGGATTACCAGGCCGGCCGGCTTGTGCGCTCAAAGGCTGCGATGACAGGGCGCTGAGGCTTGACTTCAGCGCTTCTAATTGAGCATGGATTCAGCTAGCTTTAATATCGCATTGGTCACTCTTTTTTCCAAACGTCTATCTGCGCAATCTCAGCCTCAGATGGCGCTCGCTTCTGCCAGCCAGCTTTCAGTTCGCGCTCGACCTGCACCGCCCACTCGGGCTGTTTGCGCCTTGTGCGCAGGAAACTGAGCCGCGCGGCAGGAGCCATTTTTTGCTTTAACCACTCTTCCCAGTCACCTTCTCCCAGCGCAATGATGCCTCGATCATGTCCGTGAGAAAAAACTTGAGGATCGGGTGCGTCAGTGAGCAGAGTGAACGTTGGTACAAACTCACCTGTCTGTGGATTAAACCAATCGTTCCAGAGCCCCGCAGCAAAAAGAAGTGCGCCATCTTTCTGAGAAAAACTCACAATTTTTCCGGCGCTCAGACCAAAGTAACACGACTCGATTGCACCTGACACAGGAACCAAACAAACCTGCCCCCGACAAAATGCAGAGCGAAAACTCGGAACTTGAATGATCTCTTCAATGACAGGTCTTCCCTGTTGATTGCAAACAAATTCACTCTTTCCCATGAGCGCGTCGCGCAGTTTTTTGGGACGCGATAAGCGCGCGTTGTAGGTTTCGAATGGAAACGGCCAAGCCTTCGCCCAGTCTGGACACAGGGAAAAGAACTTCGCGCGCAGCTCGCTCTCGCCACTTGGGTTAGAAAAAATTACAGGTGCACGTTCATTTTTCAGGAAACCGTGAACACGTGCATTCATACCGGAGGCATCTATACCCTCGGGATCCTGCAAGCCAGCAAAAAGCTTTGTGAGTTCGCCCGGTTCAGTGCGAACGGTCAAAATACTACACACAAAATACCCAATAATTCTGGTTCATTAAAACGCCTGTCAAATCTTCATATTAATACAACTCTAAGTTTTTCCGAAACACCGATCAGCCCAGCAGGGGCATTCAACAAGGATGGGGCATGAAACTGTTGGCAGGAGTCATTTTAGCAACGTTGGCGAGCACGGGCTGCAAAAAACCGCCCGTGCAGGCTGACGTTTTGCAAAGTGGCATCAGCAACACTGTCGATGCCCGAATCAACAGCCTGAGTGTCGTGCGGATCCGTTCGACCTACGCTCTCGCATCCGGAAACTTTCGTTCGACCTGCTCGGGAATTCTTCTGCATGGCGGGGATCAATCGCAGCGCGAATGTGTTGTTCTTTCTGCTGCGCATTGCTTCAAAAACTTTCCTCGCCTCACCGAGCACAATGTTGAATTCATCGACACAAAAGGGAATGTGCAAAAGAATTTTCCGGTCAACTCAATTCATATTCATCCAGAATTTACAGCCCTTGATGCTCGGCTATCGATGCCACATGCCGCAGTTGACAGCGCTCTTGTGATGTTCACCTGTTCGTTACCAGCATCAGTTAAGTCTGCACAGGTGGTGGATTTCAATCAGGTGCCGCTCGGCAGCACTCTGCTGACAACCAAGTTCGTGGACGTGCCCGACACGGCAAAACCGGCTGCAGGCAAAGAGAATATCTCCGACGAGCTTCGCGCAGCGGTGACTCCTCAGGCCGCGCGTCTCGCCCAGATTCCAATGCAGCTGCGCGGAATAGAATTTCCCTCGCAGCAGGGAACCGAAAAAAATTCCGAGCAGGAGATGATTAGCCCGATACTACCCATGGGCAAGCGCGAGGCGCTCTCACCTCCAGGGCTTTTCGCTCTCGAGGGAGAACTCGGCTCGGGCTCATGCGATCTCGATGCAGGTTCACCCGTTTTTTTCGACAACGGCCGAGAGTTACTTCTCGCGGCTCATACAAGCGCCGGTTCTGCGAACTGCGAAACCACACCCGCTCGTGCAACCCTCATCTCTCCTCTCGTCCACTGGATGGAAAGTGTTGTGGGTGAGGGAGTGATTTCATTTGCTGATCGTGAAACACAACCAGACGCACCGAAGAGAATCGTTCCGCAGGTCGACCGCCTTCAAGCTCAAATCAAAACTCTGCCGTTGCCAGCGATAACTCCTGTGGCTGCAACAACACCAGCTGCGACAAAAATGCCAGTCGCCGCGCCAACACAGGCCGCAGCGCCAACACCAGCAGCGACAAAATCGCCAGCCGCAGCACCGACACCAGCAGCGACCAAAGCACCAGCCGCAGCACCGACACCAGCAGCGACCAAAGCACCAGCCGCAGCACCGACACCAGCAGCGGCACCCGCCTACACATTCACAGCCGCGCCCTCTCTCCCCTCACGTGTTCGACCCGCACGGGTTGCGCCGCCGAAAGTCTCACTCAAAGCGCAAGCATTGCCCGCTCGGCCTGCACCGGCAGTTGCCCCACGAGTCGTAATTCCGCCCCCTCCGAGTGAAGATGCGCCGATCGATTTGGCGCCCATTCCGCCACTTCCTGAACCCGATGAACCCGAAAACAACGTTGTACGTGTGTGCACAGGACGAAAGTGGGCGGTGAGTGCTAAAACCCGTGTCTGGGGAACTGTCATCAAGTTGGTCGACAAAGACTCAAATCTGATTGCGGATGATAAGCTGAAGTGCGACCTGCCCAACGAGACCGAGCTTTGCTTTGTCTCGCACCCTGTGTCGACAGGAACAGGCAGCTCGCGTGCTGAATTGCTGGAGGATGTTGATGGCGGTGGATGTGAAAAATTCAAGGCTGGTGAGAGTATCTACATACATCTTCCTGACTTCGTTCCTCGCTGATGTGACCTATGGTTGAGAGTTCTCCCGCAGCGCTGCGCATCGCGATTGCCGGTGCATCTGGCTTCGTGGGAACCGATCTTGCCCGCAGGTTGGCTCACACGCACCAAATTATTGCCCTGACACGTTCTGCGCTGGCAGCGCATTCACCCCCACAGCATCGCAATCCTGGAGTTTATTGGGTTTGCTGCAACCTGTTCTCGCTGAGAGAAACGGAAGCAGCATTGGCAGGAACCGACATCGCATTCTTTCTTGTCCACAGCATGATGCCCAGTGCGCGCTTGACCCAGGGCGAATACGACGACCTCGATCTCATCATTGCCGACAATTTTTCACGCGCCGCCGCAACCGCAGAGATAAAGCGCATCGTTTATCTCGGAGGCATTCAGCCAGAGCAAGGATATATTTCCCGCCATCTGCGCAGCAGGCTCGAAGTGGAACATGTTTTATGCAGCAGAACACCAGACTGCGTTGCTTTACGTGCAGGATTGATCCTTGGTCCAGGGGGCTCATCCTCGCTCATCCTCATGCGTCTCATCAAACGCTTGCCAGTGATGGTGTGTCCGCCCTGGACAGCCAAAAAAAGCTCACCTATTGCGCTGCGCGACACGGTCAATGCACTGGTCGATTGCATCAGTTCCGAGAAAATTCCCACAGGCGCTTATGATCTTGAAGGGCCTGAGCACGTCAGTTACCTAGAGCTCATGCGTCGCTCTGCCGATGAAATGAATTTACGCAGATACTTCATCAAAATTCCGGTGTTCAGTGTGGGACTTTCGCGTCTTTGGGTCAGCGTTATAACAAGCCAGAGCAAGGAGCTCGTTGCTCCGCTCATTCAGAGCCTTCTCGTCGACATGCTGCCCGGCCGAACTGCAACTGTTTTTCCGCTTGAGCGCGCCCCCCTTCCCCTGATTCAAGCTTTGCATCAAGCCGAGATGCCCAAAATGCACCTCGAGATCACAGGCCAAACAACAGTGCCTTTCGTTGTGTCAGCACAAACCGATAACGTCGTTTCGGTTCAGCGCTTACCCCTTCCTACAGGCTGGGACGCTCTCGATGTTGCCAAAGAATATGCACAGTGGCTTCCCCGCATCATGAGACCGCTCATTCGGCTCGAGTTCTCTTCAGATGCCACCCGCTTGCGCTTCAAGCTTTTAGGCTTGAGCTCTCCGTTGCTGGAGCTGGAGTTCATCGAATCTCGCAGCGACGCAAGACGCGCACTCTTCCTTGTCATTGGCGGTCTTCTACGCGCTGCAAATTCAAAGCCACTGTCGCGGCTTGAATTCCGTGTTTTTCCGAAGCAGCGCCTTGTTCTTGCAGCAGTTCTCGACTTTTCGCCCGCACTTCCTTGGCTTATTTACCTATTTAGCCAAGCTCAGGCACACCGACTCATAATGTTCCTTTTCTCCAGACATCTTCGCAAACTATCTGAAAAAAAATAGCCCTCTAGATTTCCCTTGAAAAGCACCTCATCAGTCGTTAACTCTCCGACTGGAAAGTGAGGTTCTCATGAAGGTTCGCTCGTTGCTGCTCCCCTCGCTCACGTCACTTGCGACTCGCTTGCAAAGTATTTTCCCCGTTGTCAGCTGCTTAGGTGTTGCGTTAGCACCGGTGGCCTCGGCGGCTTTGCAGAATCTCCAAAACGCCGACCTGGCCATCATTCTACCAGCCCAGAAAAACCTCCGCATTGCGGCGTCAGACCTTGCGGTTCCGTCGCGAGAAGCATTCTTGCCCGCAGACCTGCTCCGGCAGGTTGAAGAGGCCTACAAGAATAGCTCTGTGGGTGATGCTGTCTCGACCGAAAACTCCTACGAGGACTGGACACTCGTGAGCGCACGAGTTGTTCCCTGTGCACCGCTTGGCGTCATCCCAGGCACGGAAGCAAACGTGCTCTGCTGGCCAGAAGTTCGCCTGGTTTGGCAACCCATCATTAAAGATTTTCGCAGGTATGCAGCCATTCTCAGCTGGTTTGCCGATGACCGCGCCATTCATGCCCTCTACGACGTCCACGCCAAAGTTGCTCTCCAGGGCGAAAGCGGCATCCGTGCGCAACAACTTCTAAATAAGGTGCGCTCTGCGCTCGAGCGCAATCCAACACAGGCAAGCAAGCTTCTCGCAGCAGAAGAGCTCTCAGAGTTTATCACTGCGCGTAATCTTGTTGCCCGCGCTTTGATGGAAAAGACCTTATCGCTGAGGTCTAAAAACATCGATTCAAGACAGTATGAAAAAATCACCGAACGTCCGGAATTCAATGAGCCGCAAGAGGCAAAAGAATTCGTTGCTCGTCTCAAAATTTTCATTTCCGAAACCACATCGCGTGCTGCGCTCAAAGAAATGACCAGCTTTTCTTTGCCGGAAGGCCGCGAACCACCCCAATCGGATGAATGGGTTTTCCTGAAGTACCTCCGCGAGAATGGAAAGATGGTTCAGGTAGACATCACCGTGCAGTCGGCTATTGATGGGCGAGAGCTTATTAATATGGGTAAAAACCCAAAGGCATCACAAATGCGGGATGACCCAGACCTTCACACTGCGCTTGAAACTTTGCCCGCAGCGGACGCAGACGAACTCAAAAAACGTGTACTGCTGTCACCGCAGGAACTTTCCAGCAAAAGCGAAATCATCAACGATCGCGCTCTGGGTCTTGTGCCGAACACCACATGCGGTTCGTGCCACAAATTCAATTCGCTGCGCTTTGATTTCCACAACTTGAGCTACCTTGAAGATCGCACCGTCAGCGTGAGCCCTCGCGTTCACTTCGATGTGCTGCGTGATTTAGAATGGCTGGAGCAAGAGAAACTCAAATAAGGTCAGATACCATTTGCCGCGCGGCAAACTCTGCAGTCCACTGCTGATGCAGAACTCCGAAACCCCCATGGAACTGGAAATCCATCGGGGGTTTTCCTTATGAAACTCATTCTTCCATCAGTTTGTCTTGTTCCGCTCCTGTTGGCCTGTAAACAGCCGACGCCTAACTCGGACGAGCAAGCTCTCGCCTTTGAGGACTCACTAACCTCTGGGTCACAGATTGGCCTTCAGCCGATGGAAGTGGCTCTGACCCTCGACGATGGACCAGCACCGGAATCCCTGCCGCTGGCAAAGAAACTGCGTGACCTTGAGATTCCAGTTTCCTATTTCATGATTGGAGTGAATATCCAAAGCCACCCGCAGGTCACGAGGGAAATCGCCGAGCTCAAATTCACTACAGGTGCAATGGCGGGTAAGCCTGCGACTATCATCGCCAACCATTCATGGGATCACAAACGCAAAAACAGCGAAATAGCGTGCATTGCCTGCGACGGAACTGAATATGCAAACATGGAAATCACAAAAACCGACGCACTGATACGCGGCTATGTAACTCAGGCCAACAAACCGTTCTTTTTCCGCGCTCCGGGTGGGAACTTCTTCCGACGCGATGTGCCTGAAGAGGTCAAGAGCCTGAATGAAATAAATAAGGATCTGAGCAAATACATCGGCCCCTTTTTCTGGGATGTCAGCGGTGATGTTGAGCCCGTATGTCTGAAAGAGTCTGCCGAAAAGTGCGGTGACTACTACATGGGGCAAATCCGACGTAAAGGTCGCTCACATGGACTTATAATTCTCGCCCACGACATTCATGAGAAAACGCGCACAATGTTGCTCGGTGATGGAAAATATCCTGGCATCATTGCCCAAATGAAACGTGAGGGGTTCAAGTTTGTTCATCTCGACAAATACCCTGCAGCGCTCAGCAAATTCGGCAATGTTCCACGCAACGAGTTCGGTGAGATTTCATTCAAAGCAAACCGGGTTGCGGATAAGACTTACAATTTTGATGTCAAGGTTAAGGGAGCCTCGAAGATCGAGGTCTTTATTGACCGGCTGCAGCAGCCCCTGTTCTCGGGTGCGGGCAACACACTTCAAAGCAAACAAGCCATAACAACCGGCGGACAACGAATTTTCGTCATCAAGGGCTTTGATGCATCCAAAAAGCAAATTGCCCAAGGAAGCCGATCGATTGACCTTCCTTACTGATTTGTGTGTTTCTATGCCCGGCTGACAGTGAACAAAAGCCTGGCGAGGAACCTGAAAATCTGCTAATCCCGAGCCACAATTCAATGTTGGGAGTGAATCATGGCTCGTATTCTCGTACCTGTTGCTTTGGCTGGGCTTTTTGTTGTGGCTTCGTGTGGCTCATCGAGTTCCGGTAAATCCGAAAATCCCCAATGCACACCTGCAAACAACGGCAATCTGCAGGGAATCCGGGTGCCAGGGACAGCTCCTGCACCGACAACCAACCCCATGCCCACAACTCCGGGCATGGACGCTGATACGGCGAACGCTGCCGGCTGTGAGCCAGCACAGGGTGGCAACCTTGGCAACGCTCCAACCGCTCCGAATGTTCCTGGCGCACCCAACACTCCAAACTTTCCAACAAACCCCAACCAACCAGGGATGAACAACGGCAGCAACACCCGCACACCAGCCATCGTTGGCAACGTCAATGGCCGTTGGGAATTGAGCTCTGACTTCTGCGAAGACGGAACTCAATCGCCTGAGATGCAGCAAATGTTCCAAATGCTCATCAATGGAAACTTCAACCACCAGATGGTGATCACTGAAACTTCCATCGAAGAGTTCACCTGGTTCAAAGTTGAGGTTGACCCCGGCAACAACGATTCAATGATGTGCACACTTATGCGCAAATCACCCATTGCTAAATCGACAAGTGGCGTGCGTATTGGCCGTCCTGCTGCGAACTACGACGACGCAGGTGGTTTGACTCCGTGCAACGTAAAACCAGCCGCGGCTGAGACCATCGAAAACGTCAAACTGATTGCGCAGGGTGGCTCGCTTGTTGTTGAGTTCCCCAACTCTCGTCAGTGCAACGGTAAGTCACGGTTGCAGCTGTTCTCGGCTAAAAACTAACAAAAGCTGATGCCAAAGGGAGAGAGTGATGGTTGAAATCGGAACTCCCTACACCGAAACTGCCAAGCGAGCCCTGCTCCTTGGCAGTGGAGAGTTGGGCAAAGAACTCGTCATCGAGCTCAGCCGGCTGGGTGTTGAAGTCACGGCATGTGATCGCTACTCGCATGCGCCAGCCATGCAGGTTGCACACCATGCGCGCGTCTTCGACATGCTCAATGCGGGCGAGTTGCGTCGAGCGGTTCTCGAAACCAAACCGCATCTCATCATTCCGGAAGTGGAGGCCATCTGCACTCCTGAACTTCAACGGCTCGAAGACGAAGGCTGGGCGGTCGTTCCCACAGCGCGCGCCACACGTCTCACCATGGACAGAGAAGGAATCCGCAGGCTCGCCGCGGAAGATCTCGGCCTCCCCACGGCGCGTTACATTTTTGCAGACACACCTGCGCAATTTGCCGACGCATGCAGACAGCTCGGCTTTCCGTGCGTCGTTAAGCCCATCATGAGTTCCAGTGGCAAAGGACAAAGCGTTGTGCGCTCGGAATCTGCCATTGAAGATGCCTGGCAGTATGCGCAATCCGGTGGGCGTGCAGGTGCAGGGCGTGTCATTGTCGAGGAGTTCATTCCCTTCGAAAGTGAAATTACACTTCTCACAGTGCGCGCTGTCGATGGTACCCACTTCTGTGCACCCATAGGTCACAGACAAGTCGACGGCGACTACGTTGAAAGCTGGCAACCTCACGCCATGAGCGCAGCACAAATCCATGATGCTCAACGCATTGGTGCTCGCATCACAGAAGCGCTGGGCGGACTCGGTTTGTTTGGAGTCGAGTTGTTCTTGCTCAAAGATGGGCGTGTCCTTTTCAGTGAAGTGAGTCCCCGTCCGCATGACACCGGTATGGTGACTCTCGGAACACAAGCGTTGAGTGAATTTGCACTGCACGCTCGTGCGATTCTTGGTCTACCGTTGAAGCAAATAAAACTGCTGAGCCCAGGCGCGAGCGTCGCTCTCAAGGCATCAAAGGAAATTGCACTTCCAAAATACCGCGGCCTCGAACGTGCATTGAGCCTTCCGCAGGTGGACGTGCGGATTTTCGGAAAGCCACATGCCAGCACAGGACGCCGTATGGGGGTTGTCTTGGCTACGGCGCAAACAGTTTCTGAGGCTCTAAACACCGCTCTTGCCGCAGCAAAACAAATCGAAATTGCCGAGTAAAAAATGCTCTTGGTGCTGTCGCTGCTCTTTGCTGCCATCTTACTTCTGTCGATTGTTAAACCGAGCATGAACCCCGGGCTGCCAGCGCTTGCGCTGGTGTTTCTTATCGCCCCTCTGCTCCCCGAGAGCAGCAGCGCAACTGTGGCTCAGCTCTTTCCAACATCATTGTTTTTGACCCTGTGGGGCGTCACGTTTTTCTTTGCACTGCTAAACTCTAGCAGGCATCATAGATGCGCTTTTGCAGCGCATTCTCGTTCTCATGCGACCACTCCCGAGAATGTTACCTCTCGTTCTTTTCGCATTGGTGGCCAGCGTGACGGCCGCAGGGCTTGGGAATATCGCAGCCATTGCGCTGATAGCTCCACTAGCCATTCCACTGGCACGCGAACTGCAGATTTCAGCTTTTCTCATGACCGCATTGATTGTCGGTGCTGCCAATGCCGCATCCTTTTCTCCGCTCACCCTACCAGGAATTTATACAAACGATTTCGTTCAACGAAGCCCAACGCTTTCTGCAGCACTCGATCCTGCGACTCTCCGATGGTGGATTTTCTGGAGTGTTTTTGTTTGCATTTCAGCGACCGCGGTTGTGAGTTTCCTTTTTATGGGCGGGAAAAAATGGCTCCACAGCATGCACCCCAATCCATCTCACTTCGATACACACGCAAAGCACAAACCAGAGCCGCTCACAAAGCAACAAAAAACAATTGCACAACTCACCATAGTCTTTGCAGGTGTGTTTGTGCTTGGATGCCTCTCAAATCTGCCGGCGTTGAAGGACAGCGTTCCGCCTGAACTGCTTAGGATTTTCAAACGCTTCGGAGACGTTGGATTCATGGGCTGGTTAGGAAGCGGTGTACTTCTCATGCTTGGGCTTGGCTCCCTCGAAAGGAGTCTTAAGAGCATTCCCTGGGCAACGCTCCTGCTCGTGTGTGGAATGAGCACCTACATAGAACTGCTCAGCCGCCTTGGACTTCCTGAGACTGTTTCTGCTTTGGTGCAGAAGAACATCGCGGAACCTCTGCTGCCGGCCGCCTTTGCCTCTGCCGCAGCACTCCTGTCTGCTTTTTCAAGTTCGGTGGGAGTGGCTCTGCCGGTTTTCATGCCGATTGTTGAGGCCGTGGCGAAAACACTCGAAGCAAGTCTAACTCAAACGCTCATCATTTCGGTTGCCGTGGGTTCACATCTGGTCGACGCAAGTCCGCTCTCCACCCTAGGCGCGCTGTGTCTTGCGCAAATAAAGCAAGCAGAGGAGCAGAGCCGTGCTTACCGAGCTCTGCTTATTTACAGTTTTTGCATGATCCCTGTAGCCGCTGCGTGGGCTTTTGTGCTGGAAATTCTTTTCTGAATCGCGCAGCTGCCGCACACTCAGCGGGTCAAACAGCCATTACCTGTCTCAAGAAGACTCTTTCGTTTGGCATCAGCGCTGCCATCGGACTCGCCATCGCTGGCTCCAAAACAGACAGTGTTCCCGGTGATTTTGAAAATGGTATAAATCTTTCTTTGAGCTCCTGAGGCGTCGTCAACTACAACGTCGGTGATTTCTCGCTCTCTATTCTTAACCCAATCGGTAAAACCATAGTTGGCTTCCGTATTGTAGCGAGACACGGCTGAATCTGATTTGGGCGTCATAAAAAAACGCAGACCCGTGAGGTCAAGTTTGGTTGCTCCCTCAGGAGCAGATGCTGCGCTGCCGATACTCAGGCTGGCTTCGGTGCGCAAAGCAGAATCCTCCGAGCCCGCCGCACAATTGGAGGCTGAATAATCCGTCTTTGTTTCTTTGTAGGAGCTACCCAAGATGACGATCACCGTCTTTGAGGCCAAATCACCTTCAGGCGTGCAAGGGGTCGACCACGTGCCTGCAAGAACACTAGAAGAGCCACCATCTGAGCTCGAGCTTTTGCTGCTGCATCCCAGAACAAGAAAAAACGCCGCAAAACCGAAATGGATTTTCATAGAAACTCCGTGAGCAGTGCCCTGAAATAAGAATCTCATGAAAAACTAAAGAACCTGCATTATTGGGTCAAGCGAGAGACAAAGATAGGGCGCGAGATAGAGCATGGGGGCAGACTTTTTGGAGGTGCCGAGGGGATTCGAACCCCTGTGAAAACGATTTGCAATCGTTTGCGTAGCCGCTCCGCCACAGCACCATCGGAAGGTTGAACCTGGCTTATAGCCACCGGGTTCACAAATTGCAAGTGAGCCCCAAACAGTGCTTATTTTCAGCCCCAAAGAGGCATCTTCAGATTCTCAAAGCACCGCTCAGCGTTTCCCGGGGGGAGCAAAACAGCCTTGGAATTCATCCCAAAGCTCATCGAGAACAAGGAATACCTCGGGATGCCGGGTCTTGTATTTCTCACGCGTACGATCCATCGAGGTATTCGGAACATCAAAGTGAGTGTTTCCACCCCTGCGCTCGCGGTCAAAATAAAGCTGCGCCGAAAAGCGGTCACATATTTCAACAATTGTTCCCAGAAAAGCCTCATTCGAGAGGGTCATACCGAGACGCGAACAGATATCCTCAATCACTTTCTCTTCAAGTTCGGCGTGCATTTTGCCCAGGTCTTTTTCACGCACCTTGACCGGATACACAACGTCGCTCGCATAAGCCTCAGCGAGATCGTGCATCGCCGCAAGACGGTAAAGCTCGATTCGCTCTTGGGGTCGCAAACCTAACGCAGATGCAAGGATCCGAGCCAAGAAAACCACTTGGTAAGTGTGCTCTCCAACGCTCTCTGGAAAGAGATAACTCCATCCCTTATAGCGATAGTGCTCCTTGAGCTTTTCCATCATTCCTACGAACGTGGCCGAGTATTCGCCAATTCCACCTTCAAGCCGCGCACGTGTCGCGTCATCGAAGAGAGCATCGAGAAAATCGATAGCTTTGCACCAGTCGATGTCTGAACCGGTTCGCTGAGCGGGGACAACCTCTTTTCCTTCGCCCAATTCCGCCTTAACCACCGGATGAACCGATGACAGGTTTTCTCCAGCCAACACCTTTCGACGCATTTGGTGGTAGTGGGTGCGGTAGCGCTCGGCCTGGAAATACGAATTGCCAAGCAAGCATTCCTTCTCGATGAAAAGCATGGCTGCAAAGGCATCTACGAGGCGATGAAGCCCATAGAGTTCAGGTGAGCGGGACGTCTTCATGCGGAAGCTTTCCTCGGTTTCCTTGTAAAGGCGCCCACGCACGTCTTTATACATGGCCGAAGCTTCTGGGTGGCGTTGGCGCAAATAGAAGCTAGGATCACCAAGTAGCGCTTTAGGAAGTTCTGCAAAAATAGCAAGCTCAATGAGTTCACATTCGGCATCCTTCGAGAGGCCGAGATGGGGCGCAAGCGCAATAGAGAGCAACACCTGAGTGAACCCATGCTCTGCAGCCGACTGTTTTTTGAGGCAGATGGCATCAGAGAAAAGCGGCAACGAGCAGATGATACGAAGTTTACCAAGACGGCTGGGAAGCATTGCATCCATGGGAATCAGTCCTCACAGGTCAAATCTGTAACCTTTTGTATATTCAATATAGCGATCACAGGTGGCTAGAACTCCGGCGAGCTCCTCTGGCTTCACCTCACGCACCACTTTAGCAGGTGCTCCCAAAACGAGGCTTCCCGGGGGAATCTGCATGCCCTGGGTGACCACTGCACCAGCCCCAACAATTGAGCCTCTTCCAACAACAGCCCCATCCATGACAATGGCCTGCATACCAATCAAACATTCATCTTCAATGACACAACCATGGATCATAGCCAGATGAGCGATACTGACACGGTTGCCAATAGTGGTTGAGTGCTTTTTGAAGGTGCAGTGAATGATTGCGCCGTCCTGGATGTTGGTCGCCTCACCGATTGTGATTTTGTGGACATCGCCGCGCACAACGGTATTGAACCAAACGCTGCAGTTTTTGCCCATCTCAACATCGCCAATCACCCTCGCCCCATCGGCCATAAAAACACTCTCGTGCAATTTCGGGGCAATGCCGTGATACGCGCAAATCGACGCCAACGGACTCCTGTGTGCAGACGGTGATGACTGACTGTGCATCAAATTTTTGTCTCCAAAAGCAAGCAAACTGACCGATACAAAGGCCATGATTTTGGGGAAGCACCAAACAACCGTATCACCTCTTCGCGCTCACGAAAACGTGTCGCCTACTCCCGTGTTGCAAAAGTTAGTTGTCTGCGCAAGCGTGTTGACGTTATTCTCGCCCGCTGTGTTGAACGCAGACACACTTCGAAAAAGCGCTCCCCTCTATGAAAACCCTTTCGATTTAAGCGCTGGCGGAGCCAGCCTGACACGAGCCACACAGGAAGGCGTGTTCTTCTCAAACCCAAGCCTTCCGGCGCTAGGTCGAGGTGTGCTGCGGTGGATTTACGGGCGCACAGCAGTCCACTTTGGTGCAGACGCAATCGATCTTGCGCGCACCAGTTTTCAGAAAAAAAAGGCAGGCACACTTAAAGTCGATTCTTCGTTCATCGAAAGCCTTCTAAAAACCCCCATTCACATTGGAAATGACGTCAGTCTCGGGTTTATCTCTGCCTATGGTGGCTTCGGGATTTTTCAAACGCTGCGCGCAGACATTGAAGGTCGCCAATACGGAAGCGTGGGACTCCCCGAGGTACGCACAAAGGCTGAAGCAGCAGCGGGTCTGGTGGCCTCTGGATCGATTCCCGTGGGCGATACACTGGCTCTGGGAGCAAGCATAAAGCCGAGCTACGCTGCAGAAACTTTCGAATCAATTGCCCTGTCAGACTTCTCTAGCGGAGGCAGTAAACAAATGCTTGCCGACCTCAAAACCAACACCAAATATGGATATGGGGTCTCCGTCAGCCTGGGAGCGACAGCTCAATTCAGGTCGCAAAATTTCGACCTCCGCCTCGCATCCACTGTCGATGACGTGGGGCAAACAAAATTCAGCGTTGCTGAGGTTCCCCCCTGGAAGCAAACCATCAACTTGGGCATTGGAATTGTGCCACACACGCGGAAAAATGCGCTCCACTGTGCCTATGACCTACGCGATGTCAAAGCTGCATACGGAGAGCACTGGACCCGCCGTTCACGTGCTGGCTGCAAGGCTTTGTTTAACTCGCGCGTCGGAATCGCTGCGGGCTATTACCAGGGTTGGCCAAGTTACGGCATCGTTCTCAATCTCACAGTCATGCGCCTTGAAGCCGGCAGTTACACACGCGAGTTCGGCACGGAAGCTGGAACCCAAGGACGCAGGGTGTATTTCGTTGCCACGGGGTTTGAAATGCCATGAATCATATGAATAAAAAACGCAAACGACTTATCCAACTCAACCCAAAATGGATGAGAATTTTACACTCGACCACGGCGTTGAGCTTGTTTGCTGCTGCCCCTCTTTCGCTTGTTTCTTGCGGCAGAAATATTGTGGCTGGGTACGCACCCAAAAATGAACAGGAGAAGGCAGAGCTCGACATGGAGTCCGGAAAATTCAGCGCGGCAGCTGAACGGTTGAACGCACTGCTTCTTGAAGACCCGACAAACCACTCCGCCCGCAGCCTGCTGGCATCGGCTTACGCAGCGCAAGCTGGCATCACGGCACTCGGGCTCATCAAAAGCGCCGGAAGCTCTTCGGCCAGCGGAAACTCTGCACAACGCTTCAACGCGATTCTCCCGGACGCAACCACCCAGAATCTGGAGTGGATGGATAAGGCCTGTGACAACATGGCTCAAATCCCGCTCGAAGCCCGGACGACCGAGATAAAGCTTCAATACAGCCTCTTTTTCTCTGCCTATGCCTTCCTGCAGGTCAAATACTTCACCACCCAGGCCGAAGCTCTCGCGTCCCTTTCCGCCGAGGATGCGACCAAATTGATTCAAACCCTCGCCCAAGCCGCAGAGGCCGGTGGCAGTTCACCCCTGACCAAAGCTGCCTCAACCTTCAGCACTTCGATAAGCTCCGCCTCAGGCGACGGCATCACAAAAGTCAAAACCGTACTTGCGGCCTCAACACCTTGAACCCTCGCCCCCTCCGCGCTATAGGTTGTCACAGTTGTTTAAAAACAGTGCGGAAGGAACCCATGAGACTCTCCACCGAGCAGCTTCAACGTCTGTCTGAACGTGTTTTCAAAGTTTTAAAGGCCTCGGGCCATGTGGGATTCGACTACTCCACCGACGAAACAGTGGAAGATCGCGTTTTTGAATCCATCATGGATGTTCTTGAAGACGACGCCAAAACAGAAGACCGCCTATCGCGTGAAGCAGAGCGGCTTGTGCAGCAACAAAGCCACATTGCCAAGGCTTCTGGAAAATCGTTGGACGACCTCGTTGATGAAGTAAAATCACGCCTAGCCAAAGCCAAGCGCGTGACTCTGGGTGACGGCCCAGATCGTGCAGATACTCTCGCAGAGAAGGTGTTCAAGGCGATCTGGAACGTTGAAGGCATCGACTTTTTCTCAGATGACAACAAAGTTCAGAATTGCATTGCACGCTCCATTCATCGTTTCCGTCACGACGACGAACGCATGATTGATGCCGTAGAACGCCTTGCTGATCGCAAGACCAATGAAGAGCGCTACACGGCTCCTTGGTGCCTTGCGTACGACCGCTATCTCAGCGAAGTGAAACAAAAGCTCGCAGCTGTTCACAGTACATCTGTAGAACCAAAAACTGCCAGCCCTCTCTGATATCTCTCGAAAGGTTTGAAGCATGGAGGTCACGTCCACTCCCCCAACACAGGAGTTCGTGCACCTCCATATTCATTCCGAATATTCACTTCTCGACGGCAGTATAAAAGTTAAAAAACTCGTTAAGGAACTGGCCGCTCGGCAGGCGAAGGCAGCTGCGTTGACCGACCACGATGGCCTGCATGGCGCTGTGGAGTTTTATCTCGAGTGCCAGAAGGAAAAAATCAACGGCATCATTGGCTATGAGGCAAATGTTCTCCCGTTGTTTCTGAACGATAGCAAACAGCCCTTTCATCTCGTGCTGCTTGCCGAGAACAGTCAGGGCTACGCCAACATCGTTAAGCTCTGCTCGTTGGCCAACACAGCAGGAAAAAACCGCCTCGGCTCGGAATCGATTGTGGTGTCGTGGGATGAAATCCGAGCTCACAGCGCTGGCATCATTTGCTTGACCAGCTGTCTGAAAGGCGAACTGCAGCAGCTGCTGCTGCGTGAAAATCACTCACAGGCGAACTTGTTCGTCGATGCGCTTAAAACCGTTTTCGGTGAAGAAAATGTTTTTGTTGAACTCATCAACAACGGCATACCCGAACAAACCCTGCTCTTACCTCAGCTTGTTGCACTCGCCGCGGAAAAGAGGGTGGGAATTGTTGCAACCGGCGATGTGCACTACCTGAAGACAACCGATCGCGACACTCATCTTTCTTTGCTTGCTATCAAGCACAAACTTCAAAAAAGCGATGTCCAGGGATTCGACCCGGCGATCTCCTTTCATTTGACGTCGACCGAGGAAATGATCCAGCGCTTCAAAGATTACCCTGAAGCGATTGCAAACACGGTTGCGATTGCGCAACGCTGCAAGGTTAACATCGACACCAAGAGCATTTTTATGCCTGACTTCCGGCAGCGTCCGGATGAAACAGCCGATGAGTGTCTGGCGCGATTGTCTCGTGAAATGCTTGAAGAGCGCAAACCAGCAATCATGCAATGGATGGGCAAGAACTTCTCCGATGAGGCCTGGACTTCCTACAAAGATCGCCTCGAATACGAACTTGCGGTCATCAACAAAATGAAATTTGCTGGCTATTTCTTGATCGTCCAGGACTTCATCAACTGGGCCAAGGAACGCGGTATTCCTGTGGGACCCGGTCGCGGTTCCGCGGCAGGAAGTCTAGTCACCTACGCTTTGCGCATCACCAATATCGACCCAATTCGCTTCAATCTCTTGTTCGAGCGCTTTCTGAATCCGGAACGTATCAGCATGCCGGATATCGATACCGACTTCTGCATGGACAGGCGCAGCGAGGTCCTCGACTACGTGTATAAACGCTACGGTGCGCGCAACGTGTCGCAGATCGTGACCTTCGGACGCATGATGGCCAAGAATGCGCTCAAGAACCTTGCCCGCATCCTGAACTGGAGTTTCAACGAGAGCAACGAATTTGCAAAACTTATCCCAGAGCAACCTGGAATCACCCTCGAACAAGCATACAAAGACGAAGAGAAACTGCGCGAACGTCTTGAAAATGATGAGCGTGCAAAGAGTCTTTGGAACGGCGCACTTGCGATTGAGGGAACGCTCAACTCATTAGGCATTCATGCGGCAGGCGTGATTATCTCTGACCGCGCTCTGGATGAGAGCTGCCCACAGCTCGAGTCTGAAGGTCAGATGATCACTCAGTTCGAGCATAAATTCGCCGAAAAAATCGGACTCATCAAGTTCGACTTTCTCGGACTCAAAACCCTCACGGTTATCGAAAAAGCCGTTCAAGAGATCCGGAAAAAACACGATCCGGAATTCAACATCGAGACCATCGACCTTGAAGATCCCAAAGTCTATGACATGGTCTCCACTGCGCACCTCACGGGAATTTTCCAGCTCGAGTCGAGTGGGATGCGCAAACTCATTTCCGAACTCAAACCCAACTGCTTCTCCGACATCGTTGCTGTAGAAGCCCTGTTCCGTCCTGGTCCTCTGGGGTCGGGGATGGTGGCCGATTTCGTCAACCGCAAGCATGGAAAGACTGCTGTTGAGTATCCGTTCCCGCAGCTCGAACCCATCCTTGCGGACACCTACGGAGTCATCGTTTACCAGGAACAGGTGCAGAAAATCGCAGCTGTGCTGGCGAACTATTCCCTCGGCGAGGCTGACCTATTGCGTCGCGCCATGGGTAAGAAAGACAAAGCGGAGATGGAGCGGCAAAAAGCCCGCTTCGTGGAAGGTGCGCAGAAGAATGGTCATAACCCTGTGCGTGTCTCTGAGTTCTTCGACCTCATCGCGAAGTTTGCAGAGTACGGTTTCAACAAGAGCCACTCGGCCGCCTATGCTTACGTCACGTTCCAAACGGCCTATCTCAAAACTTATTATTCGACCGAATTCATGGCCGCGATCATGTCGTGCGACCTCGACAACACGGACAAAATCGTTGCTTATGTGCGGGACTGCAAGCGCCTGAACATTCAGCTCTTGCCACCGAGCGTCAATTCGGCTGAGTTCGAATTCACAATCCCTGCACCAATGACTATCCAATTTGGTTTGGGCGCCATCAAAGGTCTCGGTCAAGGAATCATTGAACTCATAACTTCTGAGCGCGCAAACAACGGCACTTTCGAGACGGTTCCTGAATTCATTGCACGTCTCGACCCTCGCAAAATTAACAAAAAAGTTTTGGAGAGCCTTATAAAAGCCGGAGCCTTCGACGAAATTGCAACAAATCGTGCGGAGCTTCTGAGCAACAGCGATTCGTGGCTGCGCTCGATATCAAAAGAATCTGAACGCCAGGACAGCGTCGGGGAAGGTATCTTTGACCTATTCGCAGAGACGCAAGAGCCTACTCAAACTTCCTCAGCGCCAACGGCACCAACTGCCTCGGAAATGCAAAGCCGCTCGGGTCACAAGTCGTCTAAGCTTTCGTCACTCCATCGCCCGCGCAAATTCAATCCAATGGCGATCCCCACGCGCACGCTTCCCGAAAAAAACATTGTCCACAATCTGCTCGCTGGAGTTCAACTCAAGCAGGTTTTGCCTTGGTCATTACTCGACCAACTCAACAACGAAAAACTAACATTGGGCTTTTACATGTGCGGCCATCCTGCCGATCTTTTGGCCGATGACCTCAACGAAATCGCACAAGCCCCCATCAGCGATGCGATTCTATTTCTGGACTCCGATGATACCCCTGACCACAAGCGACGCACGCTTAAAATCGCAGGTATTATCACCATGGCACTCGAGAAAATAACCAAAGAAGGCAAGAAATTTGGTGTGTATCGCCTTGAAGATGGCAGTGGCGAAATCGAAATTTCAGTTTTTGCAAACCAATATGCAGCTCTGGTGAACAAACCTAAAGTGGGTGACGCAACTTGGATGGAGTTGAAGGTCCGCCGCGGTATTGAGGAAGGCAGTGTCAAAGGAATCTGTCAGACGCTGGGGCTCGTGTCAGAGAAACGAGCTGAACTCGCAAAACAGATTCTACTTGTTGCCGAAGAGAGTTTCCTTCAACGCAACGAAAATCTCGATGAACTCGCTCATCTCCTGAAGCAACACCGCGGACAAACACCACTCGCTCTCGATGTCAGTTGGAATGCAGAAAACGTGCAGCTGCGCGCCAATTTCCGTAAATTCCCAGTCTACCCATCAGATGCGCTGATCTCGACCCTGCAAAACAAATGGCCCGGTGAAATCCAGGTTCGTCGGATTTACCGGGCTCAAAATTCATTGGGCTAAAAAGCCAAACTCACTCTGCGTGTTTTTCAGCAGCCTTTGAGTTTTTCTTTTTGCTTCCTGCCGATGCCTCAGCTTGAGTTGATTCACTCTTTGTCGTTGTTCCGTCCGCAGCAAGACGCACTTTGGCGTCTTCAATCAAGCGATGAGCAATCGTGCTGCGAATTTTCTTCAAATCCTTAAGGTTCTTTGGAGCTGTGGCCTGGAACAAATCGTTCACATAACGCAAATGCGATACCACGTTGCGTGGAGTTGTGTTCATCTCCACAACCATCTTCACAACCTCAGCACGCACGGTTTCATCGACCTGCTCATCAAGACCCGAAAAGAGCTTGGTGACGAGACCACTAACCACTTTCTCAACTTCAACGCTGGTGCGCTGACCGAGTTTTTCGAGCGGCAATTTGCCAAGAAGTGCCTTGCCCTCTTCCTCTGTGAGCGACAGAGCACGTTCCATAGCCTTCTTCGCAAAATCAACAACTTGAGCTGGATTAAACATACAACACCCTCCTCGATATTCATTTGCCGATTCACGCTACCGCACTCTGCCCGCGAAGCAAAACAAAGGCATGTGCCCGCTCTGACTCTCGCTAGGCAAAAAAATCCTGGCAGCCGAGCCGACTGACCTATAACCTAATTTGCATTCTTGTAGAAGCCCGAATTATTGCAATTTTGCAAAAAAGCGATCGGTGCGGAAGGAGGGGAAACGGCCTTCGCTGGTGTTGATGGAATAAAACACCCGTGTGGCTTTTCCATATATCTTGTCTACATCTACGTATCCCCAATACCGGCCGTCGTTCGAGCAATCGCGGTTATCGCCGACAACCAGCAGTTTGCCCTCGGGAACCGACCATGTGCGGGTTTCGAGATTGGTGTTACCGCCATTGACCGAACGCAGAACAAAATGCTCGGACGCTTTGTCGCTGAATTTCTCCACGTAAAGATTCTTGCCATCTCCGTTATTACAGGGAGTTTGGTCGCCCATGTCAGCAAGAATACCGCGGTCTTCCTGAAGAACCTCTTTGACTTTATCGTTGTTGATTTGCAGCACACCATTGTCAAATGTGACCAAATCCCCACCCAAACCAACAACCCTTTTCACAAAGGTGATGTGATCTTTTGGACTGTCGAAAAGAACGATGTCACCACGCTTAGGCGCATCCCACGAGATGATTTGATAACTCATGAATGGCAACATCAGTCCATAGGATAACTTATTCACAAGAACGTGGTCGCGGATTTTGATGGTTGGCAGCATCGAACCTGTCGGGATGACGTACCAGTTCACAATTGAAGAACGCAGGAGCACCATAAAGGTGATGATCACGATGACGTCACGTATCCAGACAAATTGTTTCATTCAAAGAAACACCTTTCGTTCACACCCAACGCAAAGACTTCGTCCGCAGGCCATTCCAAAAGTCACGGGCAGTCATGACACGCTTTCCGGGAGCCTGCAGCTCGAGGATGTTTAGCACACTTCCGTCCTGACACACCAATTCCAATCCGTCGGCTTCCAGAAAAATCTCAAATCTAGCTGCCTTTATTTGTGGCGAAACACGCGTTGTTACAACTTTCACCTCAAACGATTCCTCGCCGCTTGCAACACTCAGGCGCGTACTTGGCCAGCCAGCGAAAGCTCTGACCTTGTTGTGGAGAGCTCTTGCCCCCTGTGCGGACGGGGTCAAAAGTGATTCCTCAATTTTGATTTTGCGCGCTTTCGTTGCTTGCTCGTGTTGTTGCTCTTGCGGAGCAATACCCCCTGCAAAGTAATCAGGCAGAAGACGCACAAGTTCATCTGCACCCAAGACGAACAACTCAGCCAGCAGAGCTGGCGCTTTGACCGCTTCGTCGACCTTAAACCGTAGCTGGGAGACGATTGGGCCAGCGTCCATGGCGCGCACCGTTTGTGCGACGGTCACACCCGTTTCAGTGACCCCTTCTTCAAGAGCACGCTGCACGGGCGCTGCTCCGCGGTACAACGGCAGTAGACTCGGATGAATGTTCAATGTGCCCGCACGCGGCAAGGCCAGGAATTCCTCGGACAAGACCTGACCATAGGCTGCTGTGACACACAGATCCGGCTCGAGATTTTTGAGCTGAGCAATGAATTCTGGTGATTTTGCATCTTCGGGGGTCAAGACCTGCACTCCTGCGCGCAGCGCGCAATCATGCACGGGTGATGGAACCAGAGCATTGCCACGCACAGCCCGGGTTGGCGGCTGACTCACCACGGCAACAATCTCAAACAAGGCCTGTGGAACAAGGAGTTTTTCCAAAACCGGAACAACGATGGCGGGCGTTCCCAGAAAAACAACGCGCTGCTTACGTGATGGCTGTGCTGTGTCCATTGTTTGACAAACCTCAAAGCGAAACCGGTTGATTCGAAATGTACTTGTTTAGATCGATTTTCAGTTCATTTTTGATCATTTCGAGCAAAAAAATACGTTTCCAAACCTCTGGATGAGGAATTCGGAGATTGCCGCTTGCACTGCTGAAGGTCAACGTGTGCTTTTCCTGAAATACAGTTTCACTGCCCTGCGCTTCCGAGCAAAAAAGAAGGTCTAAATCGACCGCCCGAGGCAACCAACGGCGCGTCCGCTCATGCCCAAAAAAGTCTTCAATGGTGCAAATTTCTCGATAAAGCTCTTCGGGCTCCAACTGAGTTGCAAACTCAAAAACAAAATTCAAATAATCCTCGTGATCGAGGGTATCATATTGCTCGGACTTGAGCGGAACAGTGCGTTGCCAACGCGATTGGCGCCCCACCCGACCCAGTACACTGAGCCTCTCGAGCGCACCCCGAGCAAATAATTCCCGATCGCCGAGATTTCCGCCAAAGGCAATGAGATATACGTATTTGAACACAGACTCGTTTCTCCCTATGCGCACCCGTAGCATCTTCCAAAGACAAAAAAAATGGCAGCAATCTTTGAAATTGCAGCCATCCTCGTTCGGTGAGGGAGTCCCAAACAGTCCTCCCTCAAAGCAATCGCGCTTAATCCACTAAAGTCTCGCGATAGCTCACAGTCACATACGCACCGGCAGAGGGAGGTTTTTTGAAGACCACCGCATGCACGGACGCGTCGAAGGCGTATTGCGAGGGAGCCAGGGTCACACCATCGACCTTGACCTCAAGTGTGCCGGGGAAAGGCAGCTTGCCCCTTGGCAAGTTGATACGAGTTGCCAACTCAACCGTATTTTGACCGATGTTGGAAAGCACATTCGACCAATCCGAGGAACAGATATTCTCTATCGCTCCGCCAGTCAGTTGAGCTGCCTTGATGTAGTTGGTGCCAGATTCCTCAGGGCCGTTGCTGACCATGCTGCAATCGATTGCGCCCTTGTTTCCGCGCAGACCCGTAATCGCACTGACCCTATAGTTGCCAGATCCCTTGACCGCAGAGCTGTCGGCCCAAGCTTTGAAGTGATCAGCGGTGAACTTGTGGGTCGTTACGGGTGCCCCTTTGGATGTTTTCATCAACGCATAGGGAGCAATTCCGAAAGCATCGAGAAAAGGCGAGGCTCCTCCTTCCCGGCAAAGGTTAAGATCCTTCTTGCCGTCGGTGGTCGTGCTGGTGCGACCATAGCCGTCCTCACACCACATCTGCACACTATCATCTTCCTCATCGGAGAGAACAACAACACTCAGCGACGCATTAGGACGAATGAATCCTTTGTTTTCGCCACCAGCGCCCAAAGCCTTTTCTACTGCAAGTTTCGCAGCCCAGAGACCATGTTCGAAGGCAGAGCCTTTTGTGCCGAGCATTGCCGTGCGCTGAAAGGATTCCACAAAGTCAGACGCATCGCGCAAAATCGTTTGCCGAGTGTTTGGATCCGCCTGCAGCGCTCCACGCAATGGACCGACAATTTTATTGCCGACCTTACTTCCTGAGGGAATGTAAGAAGCAGATGGACACAGAGCATCCGGCACCGGATAACCTGTAGAATCATCTACCTTGCAAACATCGAGACTGGTAATTCCCACCTGAAAGTCGACTCGAGTCTCTTTCAGCTTTTTAGCGAACGACTGAAATTTATTTTTCAGCTGACTCTGAGCCCAGGCCATAGATCCGCTGCTATCCACCACCCAGAGAATATCCACGAGCGCGCGTGGTTGAGTGAGTTCAACGTTGACCCATTCGCCAGCACGAGGCTGCGCAGGTTGTGCAGGTTGTGCAGGTTGTGCAGGTTGTGCAGGTTGTGCAGGTTGTGCAGGTTGTGCAGGTTGTGGGTCGGCACCCGGCTCAGAACCAGCGTCTGGATCTATTCCCTGATCGCTGCCACGACGTCGGTTCTCATCGATACCTTGACCATCGCCATCACTGTCGTCGCCCTGACCAGGCGCTCCTCTGCCCCCTTGAGAAATGTCGTCTGAACCCGAGTTTCCTGCCGAATCGTCTACGCGCGCAACGGGACGCTCCGGATTAGACCGCGTACGGACTTTTCCGGACGCATCAGCTCCTGAGGCTCCAACCTCAACCTGACTCACCAATGTGCGGCTTTGCTCCTGGAACGGAGTTTGACCGTTGCATGCATTGATGAGGATTGAGAATGGAAGAGCAAAACACAAAGAACCTAGAACAGGTCGACGGGACATCCGTGACCAACGAGTAATATCCGTTCCGGGCATGAAAAAACCTCCTCATGACCAGGGTGAATCTGTTTGAGGAGGTTATTCCACTAAGATCCCCTTCCTCACTGGAATTATTCGACACTTCTTTGTGAAGAATTAAGAGAAATTTTTGCAAAACTAAAAAAATATCAAAAAATATCAGCATGAAAATAAAAAAACCCGCCAATCCGGCAGGCTTTTGTGTTTTTCAGCGCAGCGAGCGAGCTTACTTAGCGTAAACCGTTGCAGCCAAGCGCTTGCGACCCTTAGCACGACGACGCTTCAACACGTTTTGACCGTTTTTAGTAGCCATGCGAGCGCGGAAGCCGTGCTTGCGCTTGCGAACTTTTTTACTTGGTTGGTATGTACGTTTCATGGGAACCCTTCCTCACTTTGCAGAGCTGCGTGGCTAACACAGCGCGAAAGGACTTGCAACAGACTTCTTGCTATGTCTAAGAACGGGGTTCGGCTGCACCTGAGCCCTCGATAAATCCTTGAAAGGCCACACCCAATGAAACCTACGAAGCGTTCCCCAAGCTCCCGCTCCCCAGAAACCAACTCACGGGTGCAGCGCAAATCCGGGGCGGAACGCGGGTCTGCCCAACCGCGCTCCCAGAAGGCGCGGCCATCCGGCGGCCGTCCACAATCCGCTGGCCGTCCACAATCCGCTGGCCGTCCACAATCCGCTGGCCGTCCACGATCCGCTGGCCGTCCACAATCCGCTGGCCGTCCACAATCCGCTGGCCGTCCACAATCCGCTGGCCGTCCACAATCCGCTGGCCGTCCACAATCCGCTGGCCGTCCAAAGGTCTTTGAAAGGAGTCAGCCAGCAGCACGTCCACAAACAACAACCCGGGTCGTGCAAGATCTCAAGACCGCACGTGCTCCACGTGAGTTTCACGTTTGGGGACGCCGCCCGCTCGAAAACTATATCGCTCGGCTCATGCAAGACGAAAATGTCGACCAAAAAGCGCACGCTCTGTATGTGATTGCAGACAAAAGCGGGCGCGTGCCTTCGCAGCTCAAAAATATTGTTGAGCCATGTAAAGCGATGGGTTTTAAAATCACACTCTGTAAGAGTCAGGAAGACGAAACCTGGCCGCTGAATTCAGAAGAACAACTCAATCACCAGCGCGTTTGTTTGAAAGTACCTAATCTGCCTACGGTGAGCATCCACGATGTGATTCAAAATCTTCCTGATTGGATTACAGAAACACCGCACGGGTGTCTTGGGATTGTTTTGGATCAGGTGCAAGATCCAAGAAATTTCGGTGCGATCATGCGCACCGCTGCATTTTTTGGCGCAAAATTCGTGGTGTTTGGCGAAGACCGACAAGCAGAAATCACCCCGCTGGTTGTAAAGACCTCGTCCGGCGGCGCGTTCAGTCTTCACCTTGTTCCCACCGTGAACATCAATCGAGCGCTTGAGATGCTTAAGAAAGCGGGTGTTTGGGTTGTAGGCTCTTCGCTTACGGCAACGGCACGCCACAATGAACTGCCGACAGATCGTCACTACGTTCTCGTTGTCGGCAACGAAGCCAAAGGCATGCGCCAAGAAGTTGCTCGCCATTGCGATTACCTCGTCAAGATTCCAGGCGGGATCGCTGCCGTGGATTCTCTCAATGTCGCCGTGGCGACAGGCGTTCTTCTCAGTGCTTTGCAAACCGACGCAGCTGTTGCCACCATGACAGACAACGAATTTGCCAGCGACATGGACGAATGAAGGTCGTATCGCTCGGCTCGCAGCACCAAGCAGCGAGCGCAGGCCAATCCACCTGGACAAAATCCAACGCAGCAACGCCAGCAGCCTGGCCTACTGCGTTCTTGGACTTCCTATCTGACCTCAACGAGCCCTTGGAATATAAAGACCTAATCATTCATACCGATCACAGCCTTGTTGGTGTGCAACACGGCCGCTGCGGCTCGGAAGTTGTGTGGACGCGTGAAACGCATCTTCCAGGGAGCTGGCGAGTGTCTGCATTTCACTCAAACCTGGTTGCTCGGCTTGAGTCATTTGACTCGAATCAACTTGAGCGCGCCGATGGTCTCGCTGTTGTCGGGAGTCATTTTCGTGCCCCACTCGCCATTCAAACTGCAGATTGCCTGGCTGTCGGTATAACGGCTGAAAGCTCCAGTGAAGTTCTTTTCGCAACCTGCTTTCATGCGGGTTGGCGCGGGTTTACTGGCGGAATCCAGCACAACGCGATGAGCCTGTTGAATTCTCAGGTTTCCGTTCACAAGCATAAGCCTGTGTTGGCCTCGGACGTCTTTGTGACCGTTGGTCCAGCCATCGCAGGAAAGCGCTACCCCTGCGGCGAGGACGTTCTGCTTGCATTTCGTGACCACCATGCGCACTCGCTTAGAACCCTCCCAGGTTGGAGCGAAAAGCATGAGCGCGCATTCTGGGAAGTCATTGGGCTCGGGACGTTCGCAGAATCGGGAAAAATCCAACCTGACCTGCAGGCTCTCATGTGCATCGAGCTGCACGCATTAGGCACACCGCTGGCGGCCATAACGGTTTTTCGGGACGACACCTTCGGGAGCCATCATTGGCCCAGCCATCGCCGCGCCATGGCCGAGGGTCAGCCTCGCGCGGGGCGGCTGATCACGCACCTTTGTCCGCCAACTTGCCCATAGGTCACAAACCATGCTAGCAACTCTTGATCGTTAAAAAGTCTGAACAAATCAGACTCTGAGGAACTCCGCATGTCTGAAATTCCAAATACAGCATACCGTTATGCGCTTGGTTTCTACGTCCTGTTTGCCGGGTTTTTCTGGTACGCGTTCCACGCGTTGGGACAATTCGTTGCGCAGCACTACGTCCCTCAAAGCGCATCCGGTTTCAGCGTCGCTAACCCCAAGTTTGCTTTGTGGAACAATACGGTCGCCAGTCTGCTGACAGTCGTGGCCGTAGTGTTGATGTTTGCAAGTCGACGTTTGAAAGAATACGTCGTTGACGTCGGTGACGAACTCACCCGGGTTTCCTGGGCTGATCTCAAAGAAACACAAAAGGCCACCCTCATCGTGATCGTCCTGGTCGCTGTTTCGTCGGTGTTCCTGTTTCTGGCAGACTTTATCTTCGTCAAAGTGATTCAGCTGATCATGAGCCAAGCCGCCTGAGGATCTGTGAAAATGACACAAGAAGTTCAAAATTCTTCTGAAAGCACTCCAACCATCCGCAACGAAAAGCTGCGCTGGTACGCCATCACGACCCAGTCGGGAATGGAGAAAAAAGCCAAAACAGCATTGGAAGAGCGCATCAAAAAGCTCAACCTGAGCGATTACTTCGGCCAAATCATCATTCCTTCGCAAACAATCGAAAAGATCGATGAAAAAGGTAAGAAGAAGCGTATTGAGCAGAAGCTCATGCCGGGCTACATCTTCATCCAAATGGATCTCTCGGAGAAGTCAGCTTACCACTGCGTAAAAGATACTCCGAAAATCTCGAGTTTCATTGGTGCGGCTCCCAACCGCGAGCCACCGGCCCTGACCGATGAAGAAGTCGATCGCGTAATCAACCGTACCGCCTACATGGCGAAGGAAATCGCTGCGCGTCCTAAGATGCACTTTGAAAAGGGAGAGCGTCTGCGCGTCATCGACGGCCCATTCACCAACTTTGTGGGTGACGTGGACGAAGTGAAGCCCGACAAAATGAAGTTGCGACTTCTCATCTCTGTGTTCGGTCGCCCAACCCCAGTTGAAATTGAATTCAACAAAGTCGAGAAAGTCAAAGAAGGCGAGTAATGGACAAGATCAGCAGTCGCCCCCTGAGCTATGGAAGTTATCTGCGCGTACCGGAACTGCTGAATCTCCAATTCCCCAAAAGTCTTGAACATGGAAAAGAAGCTCATGATGAGCTTCTTTTTATTGTTGTGCACCAAGCGCATGAGCTCTGGTTCAAACAAATTCTGCATGAGCTCAATTCTGTTTCTGGAATGTTCGCCACCAACCGTGTCGATGAAAAAATGATGGGCACAGCCGTTGGCCGGCTGACACGCGTTACAGAAATTCAAAAGGTTCTCATCGACCATCTGCGCATTCTGGAAACCATGACTCCGCTCGATTTCCTCGAATTTCGCGATCTCGTTTCCCCTGCATCTGGCTTTCAGAGCGTTCAATTTCGTATTCTAGAATCCACTTTGGGTGTGCGTCGAGAACATCCTTTGCTCGCCAACCCGGAGTCACCTTTTGCGAAAAGCCTGACTCCCGAGGAAATGACCCAAATGCGTCAGGCAGAATCAGCACCATCGCTGTTTGCTCTGATCGAAAAATGGCTTGAACGCACTCCGTTTATTGAAACTCAAGATGGATTCACCTTCTGGCAAGAATATCAGAATGCACTGAAGCAACATCTGTCCCGAGATCGGGAATTCATTGCCAACCACCCTTTGCTGGTGGGTGAAGAGAAAGCGCGTCAGCTGGGTGAAGTTGAAAAAACAGAAAACTACTTCCAAGCCCTGTTCGACACTCAACTTCACCAAGACCTTGTGGACAAAGGCGTGCGTCGGTTGAGCTTGCGCGCCACACACGCCGCACTGTTCATCAACCTATATCGGGAAGAACCTATACTGCATCTCCCGTTTCGTTTGCTCACCCTACTTGTCGACATCGACGAACTGCTGCAGCAATGGCGTGCCCAACATGCCATCATGGTGCACCGCATGATCGGCATCCGCGTGGGTACCGGAGGCTCTCTGGGATACGCCTATTTGCGCGCAACACTGGATAAAACCAAGGTCTTCGCAGACCTTTTCAACCTGTCCACTTTCCTCTTGCCGCGCTCTTCTCTCCCAGCTCTGCCGCAGAATCTCGAGCAAAGATTGGGATTCGCTTTTCAGCAACAAAATTGAATATTTGACAACCTCAATTGAACTTGAGTGAGCTGCTGTTGACGCATCACCTCTGGTTGATTCCACAGGCCTGTGGAAAAATATTCCAAGGATTGTGCCGTATCTGGTCTTTGCTTGGAGCTGAGTCGAAATGAAACGCAAGCCAGCACGCAAATTGAAATATGCTGCTCTGCTCTCGCTACTGTCTCTCCCCTTTGTCATGCCTTCGTGTATTCGCAGTGTTGAAACAAGTGAAGCCATGACAGAATCGGAAATCATCCAACTTCAATCAAATTGTGGTGATACCCGCACGTTTCTGTTTGCACATGTACAACCAACCCTGAAAGGTCAAAGCAAAAAAGATTGGGCGTGCTGGTATGCAGCAAAAAGCAATCGAGTCTATGGGCAGCCCAGTCAGGAAGAAATGAAGGCCATGTTCTCACAGGCCAAGCCCGTCGTGTGGAAATATATAAACTCCAACACACTGACCAGCCGCCTCGCCGAGATCGACAGACAGCGCACCGCAGTCATGTGGCTTGGAACAGGGCTGGCGCTTCTTGGTTGTGGGGTTTTGGCCGTCGGCAGTGGTGGCCTTGCGCTCGCAGCGTGCACTTTGCTTGGCTCAGCTCCCGCTGCATACGACGTTCTAGGCGGCGATCCCACCTTGGGATCAGGCGAAGCCTGGCGTAAAATGGCTGAAATGAGTGACAGCGAAATCATGAAAATGGAATGCAACGCGACGAGCACGATCATGGAACAGGCACGCCTCATTGACCGCCGTGTTCTTCCCAAAGCAGAGGGATCTTCCACTACGTCCTGCCCGAGCATCAGAACTCTCATGAAAGAGGGTCAAAGTATCGTGGGAGTTCAAGCGGGTCCAGAAGAAGTCAAAAAGAGGAACTCCTCTGTGCCGTCGAAACCAACCCCCAATCAATGATTCATGCGAGGGGAATTCAGTCCAAAAAAAACCACCCTTTCGGGTGGTTTTTTTTGAGTCCGATTCATTAAAACCGAACCAACAAGGCAGAGCTGCGATTAGCCTTGAACAGTTGAAACTGTTCCGGCACCCACAGTACGGCCACCTTCGCGGATCGCGAAGCGGAGACCTGGCTCCATAGCGACTGGAGTGATGAGCTCAACAGAGATCTCAACGTTGTCGCCGGGCATAACCATTTCAACGCTTGCAGGAAGTTCAACAACACCAGTCACGTCCGTTGTGCGGAAGTAGAACTGAGGACGGTAGCCCTTGAAGAATGGCTTATGACGGCCACCTTCGTCTTTGTTCAAGATATACACTTGAGCCTTGAACTTGCTGAAAGGCTTGATGGCGCCTGTCTTAGAAAGAACTTGTCCACGCTCAACTTCCTCGCGCTTTGTACCGCGAAGAAGAACACCGACGTTGTCACCAGCTTGACCCTGGTCGAGGATCTTGCGGAACATTTCGACGCCTGTACAAGTTGTCTTGGTCGTAGGGCGAATACCAACGATTTCGATTTCGTCGCCGGTCTTGACGATACCCTGCTCAATACGGCCGGTCACAACTGTACCGCGACCTGAAATTGAGAACACGTCTTCGATAGGCATCAAGAAAGGCTTATCGAGAGGGCGCGCTGGCTCAGCGATGTATGTATCCACTGCGTCCATAAGTTCGAAGATGCACTTGCTTGGAGCGTCATCACGTCCGCCGGTGCCCTTCTCGAGAGCGCCGAGTGCAGAACCGCGAACGATGGGTGTGTCATCGCCAGGGAACTTGTACTTGCTGAGGAGGTCACGAACTTCCATTTCGACGAGGTCGATGAGTTCGGGGTCAGCGATGTCGCACTTGTTCAGGAACACAACGATGAAAGGAACGCCCACCTGGCGCGCCAGGAGGATGTGCTCACGTGTCTGTGGCATGGGGCCATCAGTCGCCGCAACCACCAGGATCGCGCCGTCCATCTGTGCAGCACCAGTAATCATGTTCTTCACGTAGTCGGCGTGCCCTGGGCAGTCCACGTGAGCGTAGTGACGCTTATCAGTTTCGTATTCGATGTGCGACGCGTTGATTGTAATACCGCGCGCCTTCTCTTCAGGTGCTTTGTCGATTTCATCGAACTTTGTAGCAACCTTGTTGAATGCCTTGGCCAACACAGAAGAGATCGCTGCTGTCAGCGTAGTCTTACCGTGGTCAACGTGACCGATTGTACCGATGTTCATATGAGGCTTGGAGCGCTCAAATTTTTCCTTTGCCACCGCGGCTTCCTCCAGACATTAAAACGATTTATAACCGCCCCGAATGTCCTAAGGGCGGGCACGGTTCGGTTGTGATACAAAACCTGTTTTCAAAATGCAACTCGCGGGAATAGCTTTTTGACCCGTTCAATTATCGTCGGATTCACCGATATTTCGGTCGACCCTGCGGCGCACCAACATCTCCCGGAGGGCGTGTCGGCGTGCCACAGCACCGGAGTCATTCGCTGCGAATTCACCCAATTGCCGCAAACGGTCGGCACTGTAGAAATAATCGAAGGTTACGGCGGGCTGCTCCTCGAATTCGGAGTTCACGGTGAAGGTTGCCTCGAGCGGGATGGTTCGAATGACCTTCCACCAGCTGGCGATGAATGCGGCAAGAATAGCCACAAAGGCTGCACTATCGCTAAGTTTGAAGATACCGAAGACCTTAGGCACCACAACAAACAAGATTCCTGCAACGAAAGTCTGAATGCAGCAGTAAGTCCACGCGTTGAGCACATCTCGGCGCCAGGTTCTAAGGTTGACGGGCAATAAAATAAAGACCAGCTGCGCGATGACAGCCACCGTCACCGGAAAATAAAGATGTATAACCTGAATCCAGAAGGCTTCCATGGGTTGCACCCCAGCACGCTGTCCCGTAACGTCATCGGCCTGTGAGCGTCTGGGGCGGCTGACCTTTTCGGCCTCCCACATGATTTTTGACGCTGTGCTGCAAGGAGTACCCGCCGTGAAACTCTACATGACACATACGTGTCCATTCGTTCATCGCGTTCTCATCGCTATGAAACTTCGGCAGATTGATCCGAAAACGATCGAGTGTATTGAAGTTGACCTGAGCTCGCCGCCCAGCACTCTCCTCGAAATCAACCCGTTTGGCAGCGTACCAACACTGGAACTCGAACCTGGATATGGCTTTAACGAAAGTCACGTTGTTATGGAGTTCATTGACACCCTCAACGCTCCCGGTGCGCGCCTCTTTGGTGAAAGCCCGGCGGCCATTGCGCACACCAAAGCTCAAATCGAAGCTGCATCCTCGCGCGTCCTCACCACAATCCAAATGACGTTCTACGCATTTGGGAGCATCAACACACTGCGTAAGGCCGAAGCAGCACTGCCCGCCTGCTGGGATTGGTTGGAAGCGAAACTCGCTCGCTCAAAGGGAGATTACCTCGGAGGCACAACTCTCAATGCAATCGATGTCTCCCTGGCGCCCTTCATCGCACGCCTTCAGTGGGTTTTCGAGAAGTACCCCCAGCTACCCAAACCACCAACAAGCAGCAAAACAGCTCACTACATCGCGCGACTTTCACAGCACCCTGCAGTGAGCACGACACTTCCGACCGATGGAATAGTTCGCTCATCTCTGCACCGCTTTCTGAACCCACACCCGCTCTTACAGGGAGTCATCGAGGCACCCAGAGTTGTGATCGAGAATCCGGAGGAGGTGGTTTCAAAAGCGGGAGATGCGCTTTCCTCGTGGAAAATCATGCATGACGGAAAAGGTTTTTGCCTGAAGGCTAATTTTACGCTCAAATCAAATTCTGATGCCGTTGAAAAACTCTCCTGGCTACACGATGCACAGGAAACCTCCGATCATCACACCAGTCTGGTTTTGCGGGATTTTCAAAACATCGAAATTACGCTTGTCACGCATGAGCCAAAGTGGGGAGTGTCACAAAAAGACCTCGCCCTCGCGCGCGCCATTCAAACTTTCTTCATCCAAGGCAAACTCCCATGACCCAGACAACACAAAATTCAAACCGACTCGAGGCTATCCGATACCGCCGCGGACAACTTTCACTCCTCGATCAGCTCAAATTGCCTCACACAACCGAGTTCTTTAACGTGCACAATGCAGACGAGGGTGCACAAGCCATCGAGACAATGAAAGTACGCGGTGCTCCAGCAATTGCCGTAACTGCTGCTTTGAGTTTGGCAGTTGAAATTCCGGTTCTTGTAACGAAGGCAAGCAACCTGAGCGACTTTCTCCAATCCATAGAGAGTCGGCTCAACCGGTTGGCGGCAAGCCGACCAACTGCGGTGAATTTGTTTCAGGCTATCGGGGAGTTTAAAAAGATTCTTGCAGCAGCGCAAACGTCAAGCACAGGTAACAAAGAGAAAGTCGAACTTCTCGCTAAAGAACTTATTGGTCATGCTGAAGGCATGCTCGAGAAAGATCTCGCTGACAACCGCGCCATTGGCTCGCACGGAGCCGATTTATTCAAGCAGGCACAGCCAAAGTCTCTGCGCATTCTCACGCATTGCAACACCGGCAGCCTAGCAACCGTTGGCTACGGCACAGCTCTCGGTGTGATTCGGGCTCTTCACGAACGTGGGCAACTCGTTCATGCCTACGCAACTGAAACTCGCCCCTACAATCAAGGAGCTCGTCTCACCGCATTTGAACTCGTCTACGAGAAGATTCCTGCGACACTGGTAACCGACTCAATGGTCTCGTTCCTCATGGCGAAGGAAAAAATTGATGCCGTCGTGGTGGGTGCAGATCGCGTTGTAAGCAACGGTGATACCGCAAATAAAATTGGAACCTACCAGCTCGCAATTGCTGCCAAGCATCACAACGTTCCTTTCTATGTCGCAGCACCACTGACTTCCATCGACACAAAACTTTCCTCAGGCCGGGACATTCACATCGAGGAGCGTCCTGCCCAAGAACTCACTCATGTCTTCGGACAACGCCTTGCAGCGGAGGGCATCGGAGTGTGGAACCCATCATTCGATGTCACACCGGCAGAGCTCATTTCCGGAATCATCACCGAGCATGGGGTTATTTCTCCAAACGCTTTGCGGACAATTGACGTGCGCTCATTCGTTGAAGGAGTTTTACGAAAATGATTTACACGCCTGCGCTGCGTGCGGTGTCTGCGGATAAAAAGGACAATCAACCTCATGCTCTCGCGACCTATCGGGTCGATGCAAAACTGCACCGTCCCGAGATTTTTGAAGAGATTGCGGTAGGACAAACCGTAGGCGCTTGGGATGAGCGCTTTGTGGATCCTGCACTGCTGCAAAGCCGCGTTGCAAAGATCGTCTCAACACGTGAAATTGAAGGCGGCTATGAGGGCACAATCGCTTTTCCATGGGAGCTTTGGCACGGCGAACTGAGCTGGCTCCTGACTCTGACGTTCGGAAAAATGAGCTTTTATCCGGGGGTCTGTTTAACAGACCTTGCCTTTGAGGAGGGCTGTTTCGCTTCTCCAAAGCTCACTGGTCCAAAGCACACTTTGCAGTCATTTCGCGCGCAGGTTGGAGCCTCAACCGAAAGACCTTTGTTGATGGGCATACTCAAGCCCAACGTGGCCATGTCGGCCGCTGCACTTGCCGACCTCTACGCAGAAGTCGCACACGCTGGCGTGCAGCTCGTCAAAGACGATGAGATACGCCATGACGCAGATTTCACGACAACACTGCGCCGCATCGAAATTGTAGCCAATCGCAAAGCCAAGGAAAATCTGAAGACACTTTACGTGGTGCACGCACCCATCGATGCGAGCGCGCAAGCATCTTTAAAGAACTGGAGCGAGAAACTCAAATCTGCAGGAGCAGATGCGTTGCTTATCAATGTGTGGACAACCGGACTGGGCACTTTGCAATCACTCCGTCACCTCACTGCTCTCCCACTCATGGCACACCCGGCGTTGGCCGGGGCTCTGGGTCAGGGACAGCTGAGCGACTCCATCGATCCGGCAGTTCTTTTGGGAACTCTCCTGCGCGCCGCAGGCGCTGACCTCACGCTCTTCCCAAGCCCTTATGGAAAAATTGGCCTGCCTAAAGCGACCACACAGCGCATCAGCGATGCATGTCGGATGAGCTGGCCAGCGCAGGTTCTTCCGTCTATTCCCGTTCCGAGTGCAGGCATCAAACCTGAGCATGTTCCCGCTGCCTGCCGCGATTTCGGCCGCGACTTCGTTCTCAACGCAGGCACTGCAATTTTTGCGAGCGGACAGTCTGTAGCAACATCGGCACAGCTCTTCCTCGAACAATTGGAGGTCTGTAGCCGTGCGCAGTGAAAGAAAGCACCGTTTCGATGCCAGTCGGCAATTTCCTTTGTCGCTGCTGGAGCAAATTCGCTTGGAGCGTCTGTGCCAGGTTGCCAGCCGCCTCGACGCGCGTTTGGCGATCCCTGCCACGAGCAGCAATTTCAGCTTGAGACACTCAACTGATTCGCTCCTAATCTCACGCTCAGGAAAGCATAAACGAGCTCTTACCGCGGGTGACTTTCTACTGGTTGACCTTTCCGGTAAGGCACTGGCTTATGTGGCGCCGAAGCCGAGCGATGAGACGCTTCTGCATGCACTTGTTTATAAACATTGTCCTTGGATTAACTGCGTAGTGCATTGCCATGCACCCGAGTTAGAAAAAATCAAACCTGACCAGCTCCGCTTTGATGGTCATGAATTGCTAAAAGCCCTTGGAGCCCCCGACCACAACACCCCATGGTTGATTCCAGTCTATGAGAACCACCAAGACATGGGCGTCCTGGCCGAGCAAATTCAAAAGCGGCAGTTTCAAAAAAGCCCAGCTGTATCGGGTCCTGTGCTGTTCGTTCTCGCTCAGCATGGAATATACTGTGGCGGCGAATCAGTGGAGCGCGCAGAGGCTTACCTTGAATCGGTGCTCCACCTGCTTAAGCACGTAGGCTTCACAACCCCTTCCAACAAAACAGGAGCCAAACAATAATGCCCATACTCACGCTTCTTGGAATTGGTCTCGCAGCAGGAATTCTTAGTGGTTTGGTTGGAATCGGTGGCGGCCTGGTGATTGTTCCTCTGTTGGTTATGTTGGGAGGGATGAGTCAGATTTCCGCACAAGGAACCTCCATCGGAGCTCTGATTCTCCCTGTGGGTATTTTTGCTGCGCTGAAATATTACCGCGCAGGAAACCTCGACATACGTTCCTCGGCCTACATTGCCTGTGCCATGGCGCTGGGCGCCTACCTGGGTGCAACTCTGGCACTCCAACTTCCCCAGGACACTCTCAAAAAGATTTTTGGTATTGTCCTGGTCTCGGCCGGACTCAAGTTTCTTTTGGCCAAGTAAATTTAAAGTCTGTCACTCTTTTTTGGAGCACTTATGACAACGACACAGCAACCTTCTGTCGCCTATTTTTGCATGGAATATGGTCTCGAAACGGCTCTCAAAATCTACTGTGGCGGACTTGGAATTCTGGCTGGCGACACGCTCAAGGGTGCAAAAGACAACAATCTACCCCTCGTAGGCATCGGTCTGAAATGGAAGCAGGGTTACACTGAACAAAGAATCGATGCCCAGGGCAAGGCCTACGATTGCTATCACAACTTCCAGTATCCCGAGCTGAAGGACACCGGCATCAAGGTTACGGTGAAAATTCGCCAAAACGACGTCGCATGCAAAGTCTGGCTGTGCGATGCTTACAACAACGCTCCACTTTACCTGCTCGACACCGACCTCCCGGAAAATGCCGACAAATGGATCACCGGACAGCTCTATGGCTGGTTCGGTGAAGAGCGCATCGCTCAGGAAATTGTGTTGGGTGTTGGTGGTGTTCGCGCCCTGCAGGCGCTCGGTCATAAAGTTGATGTCTATCACTTCAACGAGGGTCATGCGGCTCTCGCGGGTCTTGAGCTCATCCGCCAGAAAATGACTCTAGGCCAGAACTTCGATTCAGCATGGCAACAAACACGTCAGCAGATCGTGTTCACGACCCACACCCCCATCAAAGAGGGCAACGAGCATCACAACCATGAATTGCTCCAGTACACGGGTGCAAACCTCGGAATGAGTATCGAACAACTGAACCGCATTGGCGGCACTCCGTTCAACATGACCGTTGCTGGCCTGCGCCTGTCACGTAACTCAAATGCTGTGGCTCAGCTTCACGCTGATACCGCAAACGAGATGTGGAAGGATGTGAGCAGCCGCTCCTCAATCATCGGCATTACCAACGGAATCCACGTTCCCACATGGGTTGATGAGCGTATGCGCCAAAACTTCACGACCCTCGAGGCTATGTGGAATGCGCATCAGGACGTGAAAAAGGACACCATCAATTTCATCAAGCAGCGCAGCGGTGTGCAGCTCAACCCTGATTCTCTTCTCATCGGGTTCTCGCGTCGTGCCGCACCCTACAAGCGCAGCAACCTGATTTTTGCCTACGAGAACAAACTTGGCGAGCTTCTTAAAACCGGAAAAGTTCAAATCGTTTTCTCGGGCAAGGCTCACCCCCTCGATGACACAGGGAAGGCAATTGTTCACAACCTTGTTCAAATGTCACGCCAGTATCCGAACAGCGTTGTCTTCCTCGAAAACTACGACATGGACATTGGACGCGCACTCACCCGTGGATGCGACGTGTGGTTGAACAATCCGCGCCGTCCGCTGGAAGCGTGCGGAACATCGGGCATGAAGGCTGCAATGAACGGTGTGCTGAACGTCAGTATCCTCGACGGCTGGTGGCCAGAAGCTTGCAAAAATGGCGAGAACGGTTGGGCCATTGGTGATGAGCAAGTTCCTCCGAACGTCGGTGCGCAAGATGAGCGCGATGCACTCGCGCTGTACAAAGTCCTGGTGGATGAAGTCATTCCGACCTTCTACAACGATCGCTCACGTTGGATGAAAATGATGAAAGCAAGCATCGAATCGTGCAGCAAGCCGTTCTCGGTAGATCGTATGTTGACCGAGTATTATGAAAACCTCTACAAGGCACCTGCGCGTATCATTGATTAAGCTGGGGCTTTAAGAGTCCATTTTTCGCAAGGCCTTTTTATCCCCAAACGAACGCACTGTCGCCCCAAGGCAGTGCGTTTTTCTTTTATCTACCCGTGCAAACGATTGAAAACAGTCGTTTCTTCCAAAAACACCAGCAATCACGTATAGGTACTGTGCCTTCATAAATGTTTTCTGTTTTCTTCCGATAACTATGGCGGATCATGGAGATTTGGAGGGTCGCATGAATCGATATGGTCTTTTGACCCTAGTGTTTGTTCACGCGCTGGTCGGTTGCTCCGACGACAAAACGGGTTTTGGCTCCGGCGGAGGTGGCTCGGGAGCCACGTGGAAGAAACCCGTGGTTGAGCCTGTTAAGCGTATGTCAGGCAAGAGGAACTCTGCAGGCGAATCAGTAAGCGCATCCCCGGCAAAAGACACCTTCAACGTGGCACAGTCTGCAGGAAAGGTGGACATCGTTTGGGTTGTTGACCAGTCGGGTTCCATGAAAACAGAAACCACCAATGTGCAAAACAACCTCAAAGATTTTATCAGCAAAGTAAATGCGAGAATCGACGCACGGCATGCGCTTATCGCAAGCAGAACTCGAGGCTTAGCCTTAGACATCGACGCGCTGGGTATAGCATCCGAAAAAGTGAAGCAGATTGATCAGGAAGTTAGAAGTAACGATGCACTCAGTATCGCAGCCTCTGCTTTCACGCGTCCGGATGCTCCGCGCAACCCGGCGGTCGCATCGAGGTTTGCCGGTATTCAAGGCACTCTTGTTGATTTCTTCCGCCCCGGTGTTCGCCCGATTGTTGTCGTGGTGACCGATGACAACGCTGAAGGTGTAGATCAAACCAACTTCATCAGCATTCTCGAGGATAAAACCAACTCGATTGGAATTAAACCTCTGGTGTATGCATTCGCTGGACTTGAGAACAGCTCTGCGGCTGGCAAATGCGACATCGCAGCCGTTGGTACGGCATATAGTGAACTCGCTAATGCGAGCACACCCAAAGCAGAGGTGTTTGACATCTGCCAAGCAGATTGGACGGAAAGCTTTAAGAAGCTGACAGAGGGGATTTTTGTTGCTGCGGAAAACTCATTCCGACTGAAAAAACCCGCGGCAAAGATCCTCAAGGTCAGTGTCAACGGCAAAGCGATCGATGCATCAGCTTATACCTACACTGCGGGTACACTCACGGTTCGCCCTGAGGCTCTGGAAACAGCAGGAGGCGGAACAATTCAAGTTGTAGTTGACTATCAGCCTTAAGCGCACGCACAGAGAATAAACACAAATGGACGATTCAATTTGAATCGTCCATTTCCACGAAAACAAATTCTTCGCCGTCGTGTAATCGCACATCCACGGCAAAAACCTGAAGCCCCACCACTGCAGGTCCAACTTTAACAAGCCCACCCTGCCCCACATCGAAAACCGCTTTGTGAAACGGACAGAGCATTTCCCGGGTCTGAGGGTTCCACACTCCACGGTCGAGGGGCTTGTCTGCATGCGAACAGTTGTTCTCAAATGCGAAGATTTTGCCCAGAGCGTCTCGCACCAGAAGAACATCAACGCCGTCTACCTTACAGCGGCGAGGCTGGGTGGCACTCACCTCACTCGCCGGAAGCGCTGCGAAGAAGGTGCTCATTTGAGAACACGTTCCAGAGCTTGATCGAGCACAGTATTCGCCCAATTCAACAAGGGGGAGCTCTCTGGCAACTGAGACAAACCCTCGCGTACAAATCCACGCACCACAAGTTCTTTTGCAGCCAACTCGGAGAAGCCACGTGTCATCAGATAATGGATTTGCTTGCTATCGAGTTCACCGGTTGCACTGCCGTGCTTGCAGGCAACTTCATCGGGAAGAATGCGCAGACGTGGCATTGAATCCACGCGCGCACGCTTGCTCAGAACGAGGTTTTTGTTGACCTGCGACGCATTGGTTCCAGGCGCTTCACGCTCAACGTTGATTAGACCCTGAAAAATCGCCTTGCCCCGCTGACCTGCAATCATCTTCGCTCGCAGATGCGTTTGAGCCTGTGGCGAAATGTGATCTTGCAAAGGTTCATAGTCGACAATGGCATTTCCCGCTGCCACAACCGCAGTTCCACACTGCGCAGATGCGCCCTCACCTTCCGGAGTGATGTTGCTCACCACTCGAACAAGTGCACTTGGAGCGAAGATCGAGGCATCAAAGAACTGAGCACGCGATGCCAGCTTCACCTTGCGCTCGAGCAGCACCTGGCTTTCAGTATGATTTTCTGCGCCAAGATGAGCCCAAAGCTGGGTCACGCGCGCGTCGCGTCCGAGGCGCAGTGTCAAACGATGATGAGCAAAAGAAGATGTACCATGCACAACGGCAATCTCGGCCTGAGCAGAATCAGCCACATCGACCGAAATATTGGCATACGACTGTGCGAAGGCAGGGTCGTTTTCAACTGCTATGAACAACACCGGGCAATGCTCAAAGCGTGGCACTCGCACCACCAACTCACTCGGTGCACAGATCTGCAAACGTTCAGCAAGCGCAGAGCAAACAGCACTGTCACGCAGAATTGAATCGGGGCGCGCAGGGCGCGAAGCAATCTCAAGGCGACCGACCCACGCATCGGATTCAGCGCACGATGCAACAGAAACGCCGCCATTGTTGAGCGTCAGCAAAACAACACGGCTGGGATCGATAGCGTCACCACTCTCGCTTTCAGGCTGCGTTGAGGCGCGCCCGAGCAGATTTGAAATGGTGCTGCCGATTTCAGACGGCGAAAACACTTTGAATTGGATTTTGAAAGGCGACGCCGTAAGGTGAGAACCCAGCACAGACTGACCGAAGCTGTTGACGACCTCCCCGTCGGGAAGAAAAAAGCAGCCAGGCGCTGTGCGTCGCCAGTTTTCCTCAGGCAGCGCGGGAACGCGGCTCAGTGCGGAAATCGTTTCACCAATCGACAAAAGATGTGCTTGTGGGAGTGTCATTAGCCCACTCCTCCTTCCATTTCCATTTCAATCAAACGATTGAGTTCGACTGCATACTCCATGGGAAGCTCCTTCACGAACTCCTCAATGAAGCCGTTCACAACCATAAGTGTGGCTTGACGTTCACTGAAGCCACGGCTGGTCAGATAATAAATTTGGTCTTCGCCTACCTTACTCACGCTCGCCTCATGACCGACATCCACGCCCTCGCGTTCCTCAATTTCAATTGTCGGGTAGGTATCAGAGCGTGACTCACGATCCATCAGCAGCGCATCGCACTGCACTTTGCTCTTGCAGCCAACCATACCCTTGGGAATCTTAACAAGCCCACGGTAAGTGGTGATTCCACCGCTCTTTGAAATCGATTTTGAGGTGACCACACTCGTCGTGTGCGGTGCGGCATGAACAATCTTGGAACCAGCATCCTGGTGCATGCCATTTCCAGCAAAAGCAACCGATAGGATTTCTCCGCGGGCACGAGGACCCATCAGATAAACAGCCGGATACTTCATGGTGAGTTTAGAACCAATGTTGCCATCAACCCACTCCACCACAGCATCTTCATAGGCATATGCACGCTTGGTGACGAGGTTGAAAATGTTCTTCGACCAGTTTTGGATCGTTGTGTAGCGGATCTTCGCACCCTTAAGTGCAATGAGCTCAACCACAGCCGAATGCAGCGAATCGGAACGGTACACGGGAGCAGTACAGCCCTCGATATAGTGCACACTCGAATCTTCATCGGCGATAATAAGTGTGCGTTCAAACTGTCCCATGTTTTCCGTGTTAATGCGGAAATAGGCTTGCAGTGGGATATCCACCTTCACGCCCTTGGGAACATAAATGAAGCTACCACCAGACCACACAGCAGTATTGAGAGCAGCGAACTTGTTGTCTTCGGATGGAATCACTGTGCCGAAATATTTTTCGACAATCTCGGGATACTGACGCAATCCGGTATCCATATCGAAGAACAGCACGCCTTGGTCTTCGAGACGCTTTTGCATGCTGTGGTATACCACTTCAGACTCAAATTGAGCCGAAACGCCTGCCAGAAACTTGCGCTCTGCTTCTGGGATACCCAGACGCTCGAAGGTGTCTTTGATTTCGGTGGGAACTTCATCCCAGCTCGTTCCAACACGTTCGGTTGGGCGAACGAAATAATGGATGTTGGTGAAATCGATTTCTGCCAGCGCGCGGGTGTCGCCCCACGTGGGCATAGGTTTGCTTTGAAAGATTTCAAATGCTTTCAGACGACGCTCAAGCATCCACTCAGGTTCACGTTTGAACTTTGAGATTTCGATGACCATCTCGCGGGTCAGACCATCCTTGGACTTCGCAGCCTTGAACACATAGTTCTCGGACACGTGAAAACCGTATTTGTAATCTTCAAATTCAGAGCCTTTTTGTGCTGTCTGATTTGTTTCGTTCAATGTGTCTGTCATGTGAAACTCCTCAAACGGCGATCAGAGTGATGCAGAAGCGGAAGCTGTTTCGCCCATCTGGCGCACCCAGTCATAGCCCTCACGTTCCAAAGCCTGAACCAACGACATGTCGCCACTGCGGGTCACTCTACCGTCAAGAACAACATGAACTTTGTCCGGTTTCACGAAGTTTAGCAGTCGTTGATAGTGCGTGATGATCACAAAAGAAGTGCCATCGGTTTCGCGCAAGCGGGTGATGACCTCTGCAACAGTCTTCTGGGCATCGACGTCAACACCAGAGTCGATTTCGTCAAGGATAGCGACTTTGGGTTTAATTAATGCAAGCTGCAGCATCTCAAGCCGCTTCATTTCGCCACCGGAAAAGCCGTCGTTCAAGTATCTGCTCAAAGCAGAGCGATCGATATTCAGCATATCGAGCTTTTCACGAACAATTTTTCTGAACTCGGCTACACCCACCTGAACATTGTGACGCAGACAGTAGAGGTTGCGCAGGTACTCTGAAACGCGCAAGCCTGGAATAGAAACCGGATACTGAAATGCAAGGAAGAGACCAGCCTTGGCTCGCTGTGCTGTGTCGAAATCAGTGATGTCGGTTCCATCGAGAATGATACGACCTGCAGTCTGCTCGTAGGATTTATGCCCCAGAAGAACATGACCCATGGTTGATTTTCCGACCCCATTTGGCCCCATCACGACGTGAATTTCGCCCTCGGGAATTTCAAGATTCACACCCTTGAGGATATCTTTGTCGCCGACGCGTGCGTGCAGATTTTGAACGACCAACATTTCGTAAACTCCGTTTGCAAGAGGTTGAAAGCCTCTTTCCAATTGTTTCAAAAAATCATTCCGAACTGATGACTTTGAGCTTTCGTGTTTTATTGCCGCAAGGCTCGTTGATCTTGCATGCGAGCGATTCAGGACGCTGATGGCCGAGGTCATCGAAATTTTCGTTGAGAAGAAGCTCAAGTGTTTTCCAGGGCAGCGCAGCGCATTTGATGCGCACAGGGAATTTGCTTACACCATGCAGAGCTTCAACATCCTCTTCGAGATCGTCCTCGGATTTGGAACCGACACGGCCTGTGTAGATACCCTCAACCTTGTTGATTTGTTCACGAGCTTCGGCGACTGTTTTGTTGCTAACGGCTTCGCACATCATGCTGGTGCTCGCCTGGCTGATGCTGCAGCCTGAGCCTTCAAAATTGACTTTGATACGCGGCAGTGCGTTCGGCTGTGCCGAAGGTTGAAGTTGGCAGAAGAGTGTGATGTTGTCACCACAGAGCGGATTCTTACCCTCGAGACAAAACTGGCACCCTTCAACGCGTCCCTTGCAACGGGGGCGACGTGAGTGCTCCACGATAATCTCCTGGTAAAGCTCACCGAGATTTGGGGTTTCTTTATTAATTTCAGAGCCCTGCAACATAGCAACCATCCTCTGATAATTACCGGTAATTAACCTGAATTTCCCCTGTATTTCCGGGCAACTCGAGGTTCATGTGTGGTTTAACATGCCCCTTTCGCAGATGCGACGAAATTGGACAAGCCGAGCCTTGATATAAAAATTTACGAAATTATTTCAACAAAAATGTTGCAGCTTTTATAGCTTCGATTGCCTGCTCGACGTCATCCCCGTCCGAGTAGGCTGCAAAACTGGCTCGTACAAGCGCATCAACTCCGAGAATCTTGACCAATGGCCAAGCGCAATGATGCCCGGCACGCATAGCAACGTTGCTCCCGTCCAAGATCGTGGCGAGGTCATGTGCGTGGAGCGTCTGGTGACGGAAAGAGACAATCGTTTCCTCGCCCGTGCCCGGATAAAACACATCAATCCCAGAAACAACGCGGAGCTCATCGGCAAAACGTGCGGCCAAGGTCGCAGCGTGGGCATGAATGCGAGCACGCCCAGCCTCTTCAAGCCAATCGAGCGCGGTCGACAAGCCAATAGCTTCAACAATTGGAGGTGTACCAGCCTCAAGCTTTGCCGTGCCGGTGTTCCATGTGGATTCTTCGAGAGTCACCGAGCTGATCATCCCACCACCTGTCAGCAAGGGTGGGAGTTCATCCAGCAAATTGGGGCTGAGAACCAAAACTCCAACGCCCGTTGAGCCGTAAAGTTTGTGTCCGCTGAACGCAATCGCATCGACCCCCCAATCGAATGGGTTTTCTTCGAAGCATGTCATGCTTTGAGCACAATCGAGCACAACCAACGCGCCCACTTTTCTCGCCATTGCAGCAATTTCTGCAACAGGATTGACCTGCCCAAGGACATTGCCCACGTGCGCCAGAGAGACCACAGCGGTGTTTGAAGAAATCAGCCTGGCTGCCGCTGAGAGATCGAGGCGGAGGTCTTTGCCCGCCGTCCCACAGAGAGGAATATATGCAATTTCACACTCCGTTTTGAGAGCTGCTTGCTGCCAGGGAACAAGATTGGCGTGATGCTCGATCGCTGTAATAACGATACGCTTATCCGACGATAAACGCGTTTCGCTTAAACCATGCGCGACAATATTGAGAGACTCAGTGGTACCACGAGTGAAAACAACCTGGCCTGGTGACACGCTCGCCCCAATGAAGCGGGCAACCCGCGCTCGAGCAGCTTCATATTGTTCAGAGGCACGCACTGAAAGTGCATATGCACCGCGATGAACCGAACCGTAATCACGGCTCATGAAAGCAACAACGCGATCGATAACCGCTTGAGGCTTGTGAGTCGAGACCGCTGAATCAAGGTAACAAAGAGGCCTGACAACGCCATCAGCGCACTGCCGGATGTTGTGTGAAAACACCGGAAACTCAGACCTCAAACTCGCGCCCAGCTTTTTCATTGGTGCTCCAGAAACTCTTGTTCCAACACGTCGAATCGCTAAAGAGCAATTCGTGCCCGGACACGATAGTGGGGTAGCAAATGCAAAACCCCCTCGCAACTCATTCAAGAACACGAGGGGGAATCCCAGATAACAATATTGTTGCTGGCTTCAGGAGCCTTGAACCAATCCGAACAGCGGGCGGCCGCCGGTTTGAGACTGACTCTTCGGACGCTGCTCCATGAGATCCACTGGGTCGAGCCCCTTCGCTACAATCCTGCCCTCTGCGTCGGCGAGCATTTTGCCGATGCTGCAGCTCTTAAGCTGGTTGACGATAGCCGACGAAACCGCATCCCAGGCTGGCTCCGTGATGCACTCGGTGGCGTACGCGAGGTTCTCTTCCGGGTTGTGAGGACCCGCGGAATAGGGCTCATCTTCGACCGACATCACGACGTCCCAGACCGAGATCTCATCGGCCTCGAGCGCGAGGTGGTATCCCCCCTCACGGCCGCGAAGACTTTGAATAAGTCCACTGTTGCGCAGACGCATCAGAATTTGATCCATGTAGTCCGTTGGAATGCCTTGTCTTAAAGCAATATGACGACGCTGAACCGGACCCACCCCGTGGTGGTACGCGATGTCCATGAGCGCCTTCAAAGCAAATCTGGTTTTCGCTGTAATATTCATAACATTCTCCCTTTCAGCGTGAATCGGCAGCGGGTGTACTTAGGCAGCTGCATGCGTACAACTTAAAGTTGTACACGCACCCTACACCCTCCCTGTTCGGCCATCAAGCGGAAAATTAAAGGTCAAAGTTGTGCGTGTTTCAGCGAGCTCTTGTGGGTTGAATTATTTCCCAAATGATTCCTGTAACTTAACCGACACCCTGGCGCCAACTTTGTCGATTCATCAACTGCAGCGTCAAAATCCCTGCTCTGAACCTTATATTGAATTGATCCGAATCAACTGCAGCGATGGTGAATCTCAATCATGGAAAGCCGGGGAAGATGGCCGCTCCGCAGAAAAAACCGAAACGCAAAAAAATCCTCGGCCGCGTCAAACGTGCCAGTGGCCAAGATCTGGCCTGGGTTGTCCCAATAGCAGCGCAGGTCAGCAAGAACGCCTCGCTTTTTGCGAGAGCATTGGCCGCGCTTCTCAGAGAGGTCATAAAGAGCCCGGACATCTCGAAACAATCCATCGCTCAGTTGAAACGTCACAGCTCAGGACTTTCACTCATTGCGAATCTGAGTGGCCATGACCTTGTCGAAGAATTCGAGAGAACCTTTCAAATCTTTGCAAAACATCTCGGCAGCGGTGATGTCGAGTTCCTCGATTCGGATCAATTCGTACACGGTCTGCTCGAACCTGCGATTCGTACAGCCGCCGCACTCGTAGAAAAAAATCCCCGGCTCGTTTACCTGCTTTTAAATCTGGAGCTTCTTCGCGGTGAATTCGGCAGCACGGGAAAGAAACTCGCAGAGGCTCTGAAATTCATACCCGCACTTTCTCAACAGGCTGCTTCTATGTTCCCGGCTATCCGGGAGCAGTGTTATTCGGCTCTGTTCCAACTTTCGAGCGAAGATCGAGAAGAGCTTGCACGTTTCTCAGATCAATTGATGCGCAGCTTATTCAACCAGTTTGCGCTGCCAAGGCTCGCAACGATGCTCGAACACGACTCCAAGGGAAAAGTAATTCTTCCCTTTCTTAAAGACATGCTGCAGCTCATTCCCCCTGAGGCAAGCCTAAATGCTTTGGTTGCCACCATCTGTACTCCGCGCGACCAACTTACACCCAGTAAACTCGCGTCTATCGCCGTGCGCGAATTAGGCGGCTTGTATCTAAAAACTGCGCAGGTGCTTGCTGAGATGTGCCCTCCCAACCTCGCGCGGGAACTCCGCAGCAGCCAGGACGCAGCTTCTGGAGTTTTTCCGAGCGTTGAGCGTTCATTTGCGCATCTGATGGCGGTTTTATCGCAAGCTGAAATCAGGGAACAATGGGCTGAGTATCTGCTTCTCCCGAGCGACCCCATACCGCATTTCGCAGCAGCAAGCGTTGGAGCGATTTACGAGCTTGAGCTCAATGATGCTGGCCGAAAAAAGTGGGGAGTCAGAACGATTCTGGTCAAAATCCAACGCCCAGGTCTGCACGAACTTCTGGAGATTCAGGCCGCACACCTCTCCCACATCGCGCGAAAGATACAGACCCAGATTGCAGATGATCAGCATCTGGTACCAAAGTTACGTTCCGAGTTGATGGGAATGTGTGACGCATTGCTCCGTGGAATCACACAATACTTCCGACAATGCTCGGCAGAACTCGATTTCCGGCGCGAACAAGAGAACGCCGACATCGTGCGCGACGCTATTCCCCCGGATTCTCGCGTTGTGGTTCCCCGCTACTTTCAGACGAATTCTAAATATCTTTTCATGGAACGGATGCCTGGTGGAAAAATCACACGCAGCGTTCAAACCAAATATCTCGAGCGTCGCGAGATTGCTGACCGACTCATCACGACATATCTCCTTTTACTTTTTGACAAAGGAATTGTTTGGGCCGACCCACACCCGGGAAATATTCTGCTCGACGACAACACGCTCACAGTGTCGATGATTGACCTGAACCCCTGTTTTATTTGGGATCAGCAGACACGAAACAATTTCAAGGCCATGCTCTATCGTTTGATGTTACGTGACGTTGGCGGCGTCATGGAAACTCTCTATTGCCTTGTGTCAAACCCCGAGAACCTCCACAGCAACAAGCTGTATGACGAACTCAATTCTCTCATGAAGACTGAAGAATACAGCCACGGCACTGTGCACTTCATGACAGATTTTATTCGCGTGCTTGCCGAGAATTCGATTGACCTGCGCATTGAAGTACAAGCTGCGTTGCGTGGACTAACGCAAGTGGCAATCACTGCAACCTCGATTTCGGCGCGCAACTCATTCGCTCTAGAGCTACGCAAGTATTTCGGAATCAGAGATATCCTGAGCACGGTTTTTGAAGTTGGTGCGCTGCGAGTGTTTCGAGTCTCAACGGCAATCCTGTTTCAGCACATTCAGCGTTCGCCTGAGATCGAAATCGGCCCGACGCTCGATGAACGCGATCTCCGAACACTTTCCAAACGCCTCCATGAACTGAAGAAGGCGGGCGTCTGCGAAATCCGATTTCATAGAATTTCCCCAGAAGAGCATGCCAACCTGAGGCAGACTGCAGACGGGGTGTCACTCATTACCTCTTCCGATTTGAAACTGATTGTTCTCGAAAAGGTGCGTCCGGCGCGAGTGAAGTATCTCATTGAATTGCCGTCTTCATCTTGGCTCAGGGAACGTCAAGAGTTTGTGAAACTCACAACCCTCGCCCGAAACCTGGCCATCGTTGAATGTCTTGAACAGTTGCGGCGCAAGTCACTCGACGACTACTGGCGCACAGTTGAGGCATGGAGCAAACCGGTTCACAGTCAAACCGTGAATGAGGTCAAGCTTATTGGAGAAGTTAAAATCGCTGCGCGCAGGCTTTTCCAGCTCCGTTTCTCGTCGCTCTGGGACAATCCGCTCTCCGGACTCGGCTGGAACACCCGCTTCCTCTGGCGCATGTTTCTTTCTCTAGAATTGCGAAAAGAGTTTGCAGAGCAAAAGTTCATTGCGATTGCAGCCAAGACAAAGGCTCATTTACCTATCGCAGCTCTGGCTGTCGGCACTGTGCATCGCCTCAGAATTCTGCTGTGGGAGGCACTTGTACGCCTCACGCGATGGCGCCTCCTGACACGCAAATTTTCAATGAGCCTACTGCCCATCAGCATCGACACACTCGAATCGATTGTGTTGCACAACCTCGGCAGACCTAGCCCAGGATTTCGCACGACACGACGAAACCCTCGTGACGTCTCACGTTGAACGCACCGTCACTGAGAAGCAGATACTGCCCCTTGATTCCAAGAATCTCCGAACTGATAGAGGGAGCCTTCTCAAGATTCAGTGAAGCTATTTTTTCGGGAACAGGACTCCAGAGCGGATACTCAATCGCAACCACTGTTGCTGTTTCCAATAACTCGATATCAGCCGCATGCGGCAAGCCGGTGGGGCATGGAGCGCGATGCTTTGAGCCGCTCGTTGCAGCAAGTTCATCGCGCAGGAAGGCCAAAGCCTCCCGACGGCCGCGTTCGAATTCGGCATCACCGAGCCGCGTATTGCCGCTCTTGAGCATTTTCAACCAATGACTTTTGTCGGCATACTTTTGAGTCAAAAGATGCTCGAGCTTTCCAGCCTGATGCCGCGAGCCCACCTTGGCCAAAAGCACGGCCATAGTCGCACCCTGGTCGACCCAACGCACGGGCACCTGGCTACAGCGGGTGATGCCGACTTTGAGTTTGTCTGTGAATGCGAGGTAAACGTAGTGACCTTGGTAGCAGAATTCCTTGCCCCACTCCGGTTCCCGACAGGTTCCTTCCATGTAGTGGCAATTGACAGGGTTCAGCAGGCACCTGTCCGCCTGCGCAGATTTCTGGAAGCAGGGATAACAGCATCCATCAAAGAGCTTCTTGGATTCGCGGGCACAGATTGTGCAGCGAAAGGAACCTTCGTGACGCAGCACCAGTCGCTTTCCACGCGCGACGGGGGCATCTCCCAGGGTATACTCGGCTGCAATGCGCAGGGGCTCCGAAGGTGCACTTTGGCGGCCTTCAAGTTTTTCTGGAAGAGTCAAGAATTGCTCTTTTGTATAGCTTTCCAGCCCAACCTTCATTTTTTCGAGTGTCAGATTTCCGACCAAAACCCACCTCTTTTGAACAATGAAAAACCAATCATTGTCGCCATCTAAAGAATTATCGCGACACAGCAGAGCGCACTCTGCCTTAGATTCGGCCAGGAGAAAAGTTTCCCATTGCGCCGAAGTCGGTAACATGGGAAACGAGGCATCGGTTTTTCACTCATTAGAAATGCCGTTAATTTAAGCAAAGCCAACGTGATTTAAAACTCACGGGTTGGAGGATGACGGTGACTGGTCAAAAAGAACAAAACAGCTCGCTGAGCAAAATCATCAAGCTGACCCTCGCCATGGGACTCTTTGCCGTTGCTGCATGTCAGTCCCATACTCAGCATCGGCCAGCGCCGCGCTTATCGCTCGACAGCACTCAGATCAGCATGCTTGAAAAGTCGGTCATTACCGGCACTGTTCCCCGAGTTCAAACGAACAGGACTCCTGCCCGAGCTGTTGCGAAGCCCCAACCAAAGACACCAGACAATTCTCAGCGCGACCAGCTTGCAGGTCAGCAGGCCACAACGCTGCTCTCCTCAAATTCTGCTGCGGGAATGCTGCCCGAGGGGCGTAACACTGCAACGAGCAACACAACCTCTTCGAACTCAGCAAGCGCAAAGCCAAGCGATACAACCGGTGAAACAATCATAGCGGCATTGACTCAGCCCAATCCTCAGTTCGAAAACAGTTTCGACTCCGATGAGGAAGACGAAGATTCTGCTTTGGTCGAAGAAAGCGCCGTGGACGCAGAAAAAGAGGCGCTCGATGCAGACTCTGCGCGCAGTCCTGAAGAAATGGCCGAGCTGCTGCTGAACACCGGGATCGAAGGACAGTTCGCCCTGTGTGAGGGCAGTGTCTATATGGAAGACTGGCAAGGTATCTTTGAAAACCAGTTCCTGACAGCAAACAGACACCGCTACAAGAAAGCTTCTCAACTCAGAAAAGCCCTCGAAGATGCGCGCACCGATGAGTACACGAAGCTTCTGATGCCCACTCTCCCCAATCTCGATTTCGACTATCCGGTCGTGATTAATGGAGATGTCATCAAGTGGATTCAATACTTCCAGACTCGTGGCCGCAAAGGGTTCGTCACCTGGCTGCGCAGAGCCGAGGATATCATTCCGCAATCCGTTCCTGTGCTTGAAAAATATGGCCTCCCCAAAGACCTTATCTACCTTGCGATGATCGAATCGGGCTTCAACAACCGCGCGCTCTCTTCTGCACGTGCCGCCGGAACTTGGCAGTTCATGCGCGCGACCGGACGCAGCTTCGGCCTGAAGCAAAACGACTACGTTGATGAGCGTCGTGACCCTGAAAAATCGACGATTGCAGCGGCACGCTACCTCACATACCTGTACACACTCTTTGGCGATTGGCATTTGGCAGCAGCCAGCTACAACGCCGGTGAAGGCCGTGTGGCACGCAGCATGCGTGGCCAGAAAGAAACAAGCTTCTTTGCGCTTTCCGCTGCTCGCCGGTTGCCGAACGAGACGCGCAACTACGTGCCCAAGCTGATTGCGGCGATGATCATCTCCAAGAACCCTAGCCGGTTCGGCTTCGAGGTTTCTGAAGGGAGCCGAGCTGTGCGCACGCGCTCGCTTGCTCTGGAGAAGTCAATTCGCCTCCCCGATCTTGCGGCATCCATTGAAGTTGACCCAAAAGTTCTTGAGAATCTGAACCCCGAACTGCGCTTGGGCATTACCCCGCCGGGAACGGGCACAGCACCTTATTTATTGCGCGTGCCCGAGAGCAGCTACGCATCCGCGATTGCCGCAGTCGATGCGCTACCGCAAGCACCACGCACCTTCTATGTGGCCGCCCGGGTCAAGAAACGTGAAAGTGTGGGTCAATTTGCGGGTCGCTACGGTATCACTCTGGCCACACTGCTGAAGGCGAATCCCGGGATTCGCCCCAATGCACGATTGTCAAAAGGTCAAAGCTTGAAGATACCTGTTGCACTTGGTTCAGGTCAGTACGAACGCCTGACACGGGACGAGCGAAGCTCGAAGCGCAAACTCCGCGCTTCAGCGGGCAAGCGCTCCCGTTCAGTCAAGTTCGCGACCCGAAGGAGCAAACGAGGGGATTGAAAGCATGACTGACTTCGTTGAATTGTCTGATTCCGATTTTTCTTCACGCATTGCAGCAAGTAAACTCGCACTTGTGGATTACTACGCGAGTTGGTGCGGAGCCTGCCGCATGGCTGCGCCTATGTTCCGTCGTGTGGCCGAAGAGCACAAGATGGAAATCTTCAAGATCGACGCTGAGAAAAATCCAGAAGCACGCGAGCAAGTTGAAATCGAAAACCTGCCCACCTTGGCACTCGTGAAAGATGGCAAAATCGTTGCTTCGCTTTGCACCACGCGCGAAGAAAGCCTGAGAAACTTCCTCAAAGAGAACGGTGTTCAAGTCTGATACCCCTGCTTTGAACCCAGAGCTTCAGCTTCTAAAACATGAGGAAACAAAGCCATGGACATCAAGGCTCTGCGCGAGTTGGCGCAAAAATATACTGTCGAAGAACTCAATGCATTCGTCATGGAGCTCGAAAATACAGGCTCGTGCAGCTGTTCACAAAAAGCCGATCCCGGCGACGTTATGAGCGACCTGTTGCAAGCCATCGAAGTGCGGCATGCTGTTGACCAAGGCCAGAGTCTTCAAGATGCCATCCGCGAATTCAGCAAGCGTGTACGTGCAGTTCTGAGCTGAATTTTTCCGCCTGGCTCGGCCAAGCTGCCTCGCGAGCGATTCCAATCGAACACGAGCAGACGGCCTTTAGAGCAAACCTAGAATCGAGATAGATGCAGAGGCCTTCTTCAAACTATCAGCATCGCTCGATTTCTTCTCGAGTTCGTATGCAACGCTGCTGCTCAAAACCAAATAGGGCTGTGCGATGTATGAGATTGTCAGACCTGGAGTATTGCGAAGGAAAGACACAGTAGCATTGGATGCCGTTGAGACGCTCTCATAGGCTAGTTTTTCGCTCAGCTTGACGGACACGCGCCGCATCGGTGTCCAACTCAATGCAGGAGCCAAGGCAGCATCCAGCCTCTGCTCACCCAGCTCCTGCTTGTCGGTTGGTATTCTTGCTCCGAGCTCAACCGGTAACCCCAGTGAAAGGCTCCCGCGTGCCCACACGGGCCACTCGCGCGAAACACGCAAAAGAAAAACAGACCGATTCGAAGTCGACGATTTCTGGAGATCTGCCTCATAACCTGCGCTGGCTTCGGCCTCGAGGAAAGTCAAGCGCAGGAGTCCCGAGGCCGTTGTAGCCTCTCCACCCACACTGATCCGATTGGCGACAGCCGCCCACTTGAACATCCCCCATCGCTCACCCAAAAAGCGCGACCAGTTGAGCTCGGGCTCAATGAACAGAACATTTAATGCTTTGAACTCATCGGGAAGCGCTCGAATAGAGAGGAGCCGCAGAGCGAGTCCCCAGGGTCCTTCGCCTGAACTCTCACCACCCAGACCATTCCATTGAGTAAAAAGCCCCGCAGTGACTTTGCTCCCCTGCCGCTGACTGTAGCCCTCGGGGAGAGGTGTTGCCTCTGAGATTCCCAGCATGTTCGATTCATACTGCCAGGTCAGAGGTGCAATGATGCTCCAAGGCCGAACGCGAGCAATGCGCCCAAGGAATGCACTGGCCGACTGCTCTAAGGCAGGATCGAGTGCATTGGCCCAATTCAAACGCGAAAAACTGTTACGGGCGCTGAATATCTTGCCCGATTCAAACGAGGCAACGCCCAAATAGTACGGAAGAAGCACCTGCCTGCGCTGGCTCAAGGAGCGTTCATTGCCCGCCAAGTAGAGCAGCACCTCGGCATCCTTCCATTTCTTTTTTTCCATGAGCAGCAGTGCCATTTCAAACAGAGCGTCACCGTCGCTTTTGTCTTTGCGCAAGGACTGTTTTAGAAGCGACTCTGCGTCATTGAGACGATACAAACCCTTCGCAACGACGGCCTGATAGAAAAGAAACTTGGGATCCTCTTTCAAAACGGATTCGGTGACCTGCTTGAGCAAACCCTCAGCTTCAAAGAAATCCTCATTTTCGAGTGCGGTCTCGATCGCCTTTTTTAAAGCCGAGGCATTCTTTTTCTTCACAGGCTGCTCTTGAACAGCTGTGGTTGTATTCGAGGGTGGAGCTTTAGCTGAAGATTCTGCACTCTGGGCGTAGATCTCGTGGGACATAAGGGTACCACAAAGGCACAGTGCCCCCGAAACCAAAAATCTACGCTTTTGGTGCAGCCTCCACATATGATTCACCTGCAAACAAAATCAAAAACTTCTTCAGTTCACTCAGCCCTGTATATCCAGATTCAGGACGGAACTGTTTCCTTTTTAAAGGTAACAGCAATCGCCCATCCGGGGTAAGGCGAACGCCCTTCACTTGACGGTTACACACGTCGAAGATCCGCTTCACAACCGCCTCTGCGTCGGCATCATCGCGTGCCTGAAGCACTTCAGGGCTAATCTTCACCTCGGTGAAGTCATCGCTGACGTTCAATCCAATACCACCAAAACTCATCAACCAACGCCGCACCCGGGCCATGTCGGCCAAGTGGAGAACCGACTGTGGTGGAGGACCAAACCTGTCACCACATTCAAGCGTGAGTGCCTGAAGGTTATCTTCATTGCGTGCTCCAAAAAAGCGCCGATAAAGCCGCAAGCGCTCTTTGGAATTTTGAACGTAATCCTCTGGGATTTGGGCTTCTACAGGAACCTGAATTTCCGCCTCAGGCAAAGAACGAACCTTTCGTCCACCCATCGAGCGAATCGCATCGTCGAGCATCTGCATATAGGTTTCCAGGCCAACCTCTGTGACACGACCACTTTGGTCATCACCCATGATGTTGCCCGCACCGCGCATTTCAAGATCCTGGCTTGCAATTGCAAAACCACTGCCCAGATCCTGATGCTCACGCAAGACTTCAAGCCGCTTGACGCCGTCGTCTTCATCGCGAGCACCGGGAGACATCAAAAAGTATGCGTAGCCGCGCGTTGAACGGCGACCAACACGCCCCCGCAGCTGGTAGAGCTGAGATAATCCAAAGTGGTCGGCATCCTGCACAATAATTGTATTGACATTGGGCATGTCAATTCCAGACTCAATGATGGTTGTACATAGTAGAATATCAAACTTTTGATCCATGAACTCGATGACAGTTTTGTCGAGTTCCTTTTGCGGCATTTTTCCATGCCCCACGCAAATACGAGCCTCGGGCACGAGCTGCTTGAGATATTGTTCCACAGCGCGAAGATCTTCGACCCGATTGTGGACAAAGAAAATTTGACCGCCGCGTGCGAGTTCATAGCGAATGGAATCACGGATGGTGGTTTCATCAAATGGACAAACAAACGTCTTGACGGCAAGGCGAGCCTTCGGTGGTGTTGTCAGAAGACTGAGATCCCGAAGACCAATCATGGCCATCTGCAAGGTGCGGGGAATAGGTGTGGCGCTCATTGTGAGGACATCGACTCCGTAGGAAAGAGTTTTGATTTTCTCTTTCTGTAGGACACCAAAACGTTGCTCTTCATCGACAATCAGAAGACCTAGATCTCGATATTTTACATCTGGGGAAAGAAGACGATGGGTTCCCACCAAAACATCAACACCGCCTTCGGAAAGTTTTTTGAGGAGTTTCGTTGCTCCCCCGGTGCCGCTCGAGCGATCAAGAATCTCAACCTGAACACCGAACTGTTGGAAGCGCTCCTTGAGGCTGCGGTGGTGCTGGTGAGCCAGCACGGTCGTTGGAACGAGCCAAGCTACCTGTTTTCCATCGAGGACTGCGCGATACGCAGCCCGCATCGCAACCTCAGTTTTACCAAATCCAACGTCACCACACAGGAGGCGATCCATGGCTTTCGGACGGCTCATATCCGCCTGTATTTCACGCGTTGCTTTCAACTGATCAGGAGTTTCATCGTAGGGAAAGGCGGCCTCAAACAGCATGTAGTTATCTTCAATCGTGGCGTAAGCATGCCCAGGCGTGGTCGCGCGCCGGGCTTGATGTTCGAGCAGTTCCTTGGCGAGCTTCTGTGCCTCTTCCTTCGCCCTGGTTTTGCGTTTTTCCCACTGTGAGCTCTTGAGCGAATCGAGCAGTGACTCATCGGCTTTGCCTGCGCCGATGTAGCGCTGCACCATGTTGAGCTTGTGCACGGGCACATATATTTTGTCGTTGCCGGCGTATTCGAGCACAAGGAAATCGCCCGAGATGTCCATCAGCTTGATGGTCATCAACCCCCGAAAGCGGGCAATACCATGCTGCACATGCACAACCAGATCACCTTCAGAAAAATCTCCGAAGTGCTGTGTGAGCAGTGTTTCAGTCGCTTCGCGCGATGCATTGCGAGATTCTTCCTCGCTAAACACCTCGAGAGAATGGTCTTTGCTCACTCCGCGTAGCCACTCTTCGGGCAACACAAGCTGACGCGAATCGGGCAAATAAAACGGCTGTCCAAACCGAGCCAATCGCGCCTGCCAGAGTTCGGCGGCAGACGACATGGGCTTCGTGAAAAAGTCCTTGAGTGAGAACGCTGGAATGTCGGCTTCAGGAACCTCTACTTTGGAGGTGCCGGCAAATTGTGCGCGCAAGAGGGCCGCAAACTCAAGACAGGCATCGCGAGAGGCACTGGTAAAAACACACCCGAGCTGACTATCTTCATTCAAAAGCTCTTTGACGAGCTGGATGCGTTCCGAGAACTTACGTTTGCCCGCCGCAAGAAAACGGGATTCAACCTGCTGCGGCAATGCATAAGGACTCTTGTTTTCAACGGCGGTCTGCTCTTTAAGCCAACCCGCAAAAGCGTCGGCAGCGGGAAAGAGTTTCTCTGGTTTGATGGTCAAAAACGCCTTGCCATAAGCCGACTGCCAAGCACTCTCATAGAGATCGAAAACTTCCTTAAAACCCTGCTCGAGCTGAGGTGTCTCTGCAAGAAGATGAATTGCAACAGCGCGGTCGTGGTTTTGCCTGAAAAAATCGAGCGGCCGAACAAATTCTGTCGATGAAAAGAGTTGGCTCAGATCATCTATTCCAGGAAACGGAATCGAGCAGCGCACATTCTCGAGCAGGTCGTTGCGCAATGTTCCTGGCAAACCTTGAGCCAGAATGGCCTTGTTGAAACGATCAATCCACGCCGACACGTGCGCCTCGACCGGCCAAACAAATTCGCGTGCAGGAAGCACACTGACTTCAGCGAGTGTGGCAAAGGAACGTTGATCCGCAGGCCGGAAAGAACGAATTTTTTCGACCGTATCGCCAAAGAATTCGCAGCGAACAGGATGACGTTCGCCGGGAGTCCAGAGATCCAAGATCCCCCCGCGCACAGCACATTCCCCAACCTCCTCAACGCGCTGAACAGTCTGGTAGCCCAATGCTTGCAGACGATCCCAGACTATATCTTGGTCGTGCTCATCGCCTTCGCGCAAGAAAAGAGTGTTTTCACCTAACCATGTTGCTGAGGGAACAACTCGCATAAGCGCAGGAGCAGAGGCAATAACACAGCGCACTCCACCAGTACGAATGCGGTGCAGCGCACCGAGGCGCCGCGCCAACAACCTGCGTGAGGACTCAAAGCGATAAACACCCGATTGAATAAAATTAGGTAACGATACAACTTCATTCTGCTCAAGAGCTACGCCTGCCATCTGGCGCACACATTCTTCGACAATCAAAGCATCGTTGTCGGTTGGTACGAGCACAAGGTGAAGCCTTGCCGGCTCATCGAACAGCTGCTTTACGACCTGTGCAACCAGAACTTCGAGACTTCTCTTCATTTGCCGATCCAATCGAATTCACCTTTTTGTTCACGATTAAGCAGATGCTGAACCGCATCACGCACAGGTCGTCCCTCGTAAAGAACCTGATATGCCATTTTCAAAATTGGTGTATCGAGCTTCAAACGCTGGCTCAGCAACCATGCACTCCGGGCGGTTGTGTAGCCTTCCACAACCTCACCAATTTCTGCGAGAACCTGATTCATTGGGCGATCACTGTGCCGCGCAATGGTGAGTCCAAAACGACGATTTCGAGAGAGATCTCCAGTGCAGGTCAAAATGAGGTCACCCAGACCACTGAGTCCGAGAAAGGTCATGGGATTTGCGCCCAGCGCCACACCCATCTGCGCCATTTCTCCCAACCCGCGGGTAACTACCGCAGCGCGCGCATTGTGCCCCAGCTCAAGTCCATCCACCACACCGGCCACGGTCGCGATGACGTTCTTTACGGCACCGCCGATTTCCACGCCTATCACGTCACCTGTGCCATAAACCCGGAAATAAGGGCGATGCAGCAATTGTTCTGCAACGTGCTTGACCTCTTCATCACGTGACGCAACGACAATCGCCGTAGGCAATCCGGCATGCAGTTCCCTTGCGAAGCTTGGCCCGCTGAGCAAACCCTTGCCCGCTTCTGCAGGAAGACACTCGTCGAGAATTTCATGCGGCAACTTCAAAGTTTCGAGTTCAATCCCTTTGGCTGCGCAAAGCACGCTGGTTCGTCCGTTATCGTGTGCAAGCAGAGGCCAGAGCTTTGTGCGCACCCAAGTGCATGCCGTGCGCAGAGCCTGACAGGGAACGGCAAGGATAATAAGATTCAGGCGCCGCCCCTGCAGAGCCGTGATTGCGGCATCTTCCATGGTGAGCAGATTCATTTCGCCCTGGGTTCCAAATTCAACGCGCGCATCTTTGAGGGCTGCTTCATCCAAGCCAAGAAGAGTCACGGTCGAGCCACCCTGGAGTGCGCAGCTCGCCAAGGCACGACCGAAGACACCGGGGCCAATCACGGCGACTTGGGTGCCTGCACGGACATGACCCTGCAAGGTGTTCTGGGCTTGAGTTTTCATCTGGTCTTCCTTGGAGTGAGTCATAGTGCCTTTTCTTTCCGCATCGATTCAGTGGGTGTCTGCCAGAAAAATCACGCTTCACTGGTTCTAGGGAACTGTACCGCCAGGGTCAATCTTGACGGCTTACTGGCAATCCCGGACACTTCTGGGGTGCCAATCGAGGGACTTGCCAATGGATTTGAACCAGCTCCGTGAAAACACGAATGAACTGCGCCGTTTGTTGGGTACAAAAGTGTTGGGTCAGACTCAGGTCATCGACCTGGTGGTCACTACGGTGTTGTGTGGTGGTCATGCCCTGCTCACCGGTGCACCGGGTGTGGCTAAAACCACGTTGGTGCGCTCATTGGCGCAAGCTCTGGGATGCGGCTACAAGCGCATTCAGTTTACGCCTGACCTCACCCCCTATGACATCCTGGGCGGTGACACGATTCAATTCGATGAGAAAAACCCCGACCTCAAGCGCATCAGTTTCGTTCCAGGACCGATTTTTGCTCCGTTTGTGCTTGCAGACGAAATCAACCGCGCGTCTCCACGAACCCAATCAGCACTGCTTGAAGCCATGCAGGAGCGGCAGGTCAGCTTGAATGGCCAAAGCCGCCCATTGCCGCGTCCTTTCTATGTTTTCGCAACCCAGAACCCCATCGAGAACGAAGGAACATTTCCTCTCCCCGAAGCTCAGCTTGACCGCTTTTTGGTGAACATTGACGTGGGTTATCCCAACTTTGAGACCGAGGTTCAGGTTGCCACTTTATCCAGCATCGACAAAGAGCTCGCTCCGCTGCCCGGGTCCGCGTTGGTCGTCAACGCGCGGCAGACTATCGAACAGATTCCAACGCCGCAGGCGTTGATTGAAGCGTGCGTGCGTTTAGTTCGCAACTCACGCCCAGCTGACAGCCAGCTTGGCTCGGTCAAAAATTTTGTAGAATACGGTGCTAGCCCGCGCGCCTCGCAGGCGCTGGTGTTGGCTGCTAAAGCAACAGCTTTCTTGAACAATGCAAACCAGGTTCAATGGGAACATATTCAGGCCGTTGCCCCTTCGGTGCTCCAACACCGCTTGGTTCTGAACTTCAAGGCGACAACCGAACGGCTCAGCAGCCTCGAAGTCTGCAAAATGCTGGTTGCTGAGAGCATTTTGTAAGTCCAGTTTTGCCTTGACAGAGATGAATGATTGTGGTGACTTGCGCCAAGTTCCGAGCACTTCTGCAGGTTTGAAGCAGTTTGCCGGACGAGGTGAGGGTCAACCATGAGCAACAAACTAGTTCCCGAGAGCCTGCTCGAAGAGCGCGTCAAAGCAACAGACGCAATGACGGCGCATGATTTGGCCGCATTCAATTTCACCGACTCCAAACCGAACCAAACTGCACGTGTCATCGGACAACCCGAAGGTCCCTTCGGCACAGCATGTGTTTCCAAAAAGAGAGTGCTCGTCCGAAGTCTCGGAACCTCGCATTTTTCGCGTTTTGAAACTGCGGAACTTGCCCCGCACGGTCTATTCATTACGGTCAAAAACCCTCAAACTCAGCCTTTCAAAGCTAAATCAACGCTGCTGGAATTCCAGTTATTCCTTGGCGACCCTCAGACTCCGGGCGGCGGCATTATCAAGGGCATTGGCCGCATCGAAGAAATCCGCGCAGCCGTTGAGGTTCCGCAACCAACACCCTCGGGTTATGTTTTCCGTATTCTTCAGCTGAGTGGCGAAGAGCTTGCAACGCTCGAGAGTTTCATTCACGAAATTCTCCTGAAAGCGGCCATGTGAAACCAATTCTGGATCTGCGCTCGGACACACTGACGCGCCCTTCTCCGCAGATGCGCGAAGTAATGGCTCGTGCAGTTGTGGGTGACAGCTTCTACGATGAAGATCCAACCGTACGCGAACTCGAGCAGCGCGTTGCAGAACTCTTTGGCCACGAAGCGGCGCTGTTTGTTCCCTCGGGAACGATGAGCAACCAGATCGCATTACAGCTGCACTGTGCGCCCGGAGACGCGGTTTTCTGCGCGGCCGACAACCATATTCTTCGTGCCGAAACCGGAGCCTTGGCTGCACTCGCCGGGCTGCAACCGGTCGTCCCTGAGCTCATCGATGGCTTCAAGCCGAGCATAAATTCCTTGGATGAACTTTATGTCGCCCCAGGCTCTTTTGTGGCTCCGGCAACCAAACTCCTTGCGCTCGAAAACACCCATTTATTTTCAGGCGGGCGCATTCATGATCTTGGCCACCTGCAGCAACTTTCTTCGTGGTGCCGCACCAAGGGATTGGCCATCCACCTGGACGGCGCGCGACTCTGGCATGCTCACGTCGAGAGCGGAACTCCCCTCAGCGTTTACGGCGGACTCTTTGATACGCTCTCAGTGTGTTTCTCAAAAGGTCTGGGTGCACCTGTGGGCAGTTGTCTCATAGCCTCGCAGCAACACATTCATCGCGCCAAATTGCTACGCAAGCGACTCGGGGGAACAATGCGTCAGGCAGGAATACTGGCCGCAGGTGCATTGTGGGCTCTTGAAAACCATATCCCCGAGCTCAAACAAGATCATCGCAAAGCCAGTTTTCTTGCCTCGTGGTTGAAAGCACTTCTCCCGCAGGCTGAAGTTGCAAATCCTGAAACCAATATCGTTCTTCTGAAATTCCAGGAGTCCGCAATTGGTTTGCTCGAAGAACTAAAACAAAAATACGGATTGCAGCTTTCAGCGCTTAATCCCAAAACATTACGAGCTGTGTGTCACAGAGATGTGAGCCTCGCGCAGCTGGAGAATCTAGGACAATAAAAAAATTGCCTGCGCACTCCTTCGCGCGGGCAAACCAAGCTCCCATCGAGCAAGATTGGTTCCGAGTTATTATTGCGCGTTGGCAGCTTCACACCAATCGTACGAAATTTTCGTTCCACCATGGTAGGGGTAAGCCAACCCCTGACTCAGCAACACCTGCGCGACGCTCGCACCGTCAGCGCGCACATCAGCCAGAATTCGGAAGTATTTATCGCGTTGCACAGAAACCAAATCGACTCGCTGGGCATTGGTTAAGAGGATTTTGACCACTCTCTGAGCGATCCGTGCTGCGCGGCGCTCGCACGGATCAGCCGAATAAAGTTCGGGCGTGTCGATACCATGCACCCGCACCGAGATTCGCTCCCCCAACAAGGGGTGGACATTGACAATGCGCACCGTCAGGGTGTCCCCATCATGGTTGTACAGATACTGAACGCAACTCAAGCTGGTAGCCGTGTGTGCGCAGGATTCTGCTGCAGAAGGGTTTTGATCGGCAGGATGCACAATCGTATTGGGCAGCAAGGGCATGCTGGCGCTCAGGGCGAAACGTGGCAGAGCACTCGAAACCAATAGAGCCAGAAATTTCAATTTCATCGCCGCTCTCCCCGGGGAAACCCGTTGTGACAGTTCTTGTATCGATTGCTGTCGGGGATGTATCAAGCGACTGGCCAGTCAGTCAACACTTTTTTAACAGAACCAACTTATCTTTGGTGTGAGGGGATCAACTCAAGTTCAGCAAATTCACGCTCAAGTCGTGGAATCGCGTGTTTTTCGAAAAAGCGTGCACAAGCCAGAGCCAGCTCTTGGGTAGTTCCTGCATAGCCAAGCCGGCCTGCAGAGGTCAGAAACTCATCGTGTGAGCGCCCGCGACGGTAATCTGGTTCACGGCTCGGGTGCTGAAGCAGCTCAGTGATGAGCTCGAAATCGGGGTGCACCAACAAACTCCCCTGGTACACAACCAGATGCTTTCTCCGGAATAGACTGGTGCCAGCAATTTTTTTCTCTCCCAGCGCAAGATCCGAGTGCCCGCGCGTCACAAGACCAGGCAAACCAGCTTCAGCAAGAGCATCAGCCCAAAGCTGATTAATGAGCGCAAAGTATTTCTGATTAGAGAATATATCTTTGGCAAAAAAAGCGAACGTAAGAACAAGACATCCCGGCGCCAACACAACTGTCCCCCCCCCACCGCGGCGCTGCAAAACCGGAACTCCGCGCGTTTTGCAGCGCTCCTCGAAGGTTTCCCGAGCAGCCGCATTAGAGCTCGAAAGCACAACCACAGGTCGCATTGTTTCGAAGAAACGAAACAGAACCCGATGATGTTCAGGAGCAGAGTTCGATTTGGGCCAGTGTTGAAAAGGCTGATTCAAGACCCAATTGTCCATCCACATGCGGAGCGAGCCTTTCAGATTGAGGAGTCGAGATTTTTCACCGTGCTATGGAATTGATTCAAGTTGTTGCAGCAGTTCATGGTGCGACAGCGCTCTGAGATGAGGTTGACTCGTTTCCAGGCCTTGATTGTACGGCGTGCGGATCCAAAGCGCAGCACACCCCGCTGCTGCTGCAGCCTCAAGCCCCCTGTTTGAATCTTCAAGAACAATGGCACGCTGCGCACTGACCCCGAGGCGCTCGAGAGCGTGCAAAAAAATATCGGGAGCCGGCTTCTTTCTGAGTCCCGCTGTCTTGCCGACAATCAAATCGAGCTCAGCAACGGGAAAGCCTGCTGTGCTCAAGACAGTCCGAATTTCATCTTCCGAGCTATTGCTCGCAATTGCTACTTTTGCCCCTCGCTGATGCATAATTCGCACAAGTGCAAGGGTTTCAGAAAAGCATTGCACAGGCCCTGAACGGATGAGCTCCAAATAAGCCTCAGCTTTGCCGCGAGCAATATCTTGTTCATCGATATCAAGGCCATATGTAACAATTTCGCGGCGTGTTCCGTCGCCAAGGTGAGTGAACGAAGGGTAATACTCAGCCTCACGAATCTCATGCCCAACTGCAGCAAAAGCCTTCTGATACGCAAAGAAATGCAGGCGTTCGGTATCGGCAAAACAGCCATCAAAATCCCAGAGAAAACACTGCGCATCGCCCAGAGCCTTGTAAAACTGCCGTGTCATGAGCCCCCCGTTGTTGCACAGGATTATACCCAAACGTATAGTCCCGCAACGCAGACACCCCCTAGGGGTGACATCCAATGAAAGGACGAGCATGAAGCGAGTTGCAGTAACAGGTTTGGGTATTCTTTCACCGGTTGGCAACAATCTTGAAAGCTGCTGGTCGGCAGTGCTGAATGGTGTCAGTGGCATCAGCAAAGTCAGCCTGCTCGATTTGGAAAAACAATCCGTAAAGATCGCTGGCGAAGTTAAGAATTTCGACCCAGTTCCTTTTTTCTCAAACGAAAAAGAAGCGAAAAGGAACCAAAGATTTGTTCAGATGTCCGTAGCTGCGGCACGCATGGCACTTCAAGATGCTCAGCTTAAACTCTCAGACGAAATCAAACTTGAAACCGGAGTTTCAATTGGTGTGGGTGTAGGCGGACTTCAGTACGTTGAAGACCAAATCATCACCATGCATGAAAAAGATCCCAGCCGTGTTTCGCCCTTCACCATCCCCGGTTTCATTGCCAACATGGCCGCCGGCATCACTGCCATGGAGACGGGAGCCAAAGGTCCCAACATTTGTGTGACCACGGCCTGCACCAGTGGCACCCATGCCATTGGTGAAGCGCTGATGCTCATTCAAACTGGGCGTGCAAAAGTCATGATTGCAGGAGGCGCCGAAGCTGCATTTAGCCAGCTTGCCTTTGCAGGGTTCGGAAAAATGAAGGCACTCTGCTCGAAATTCGCCGACGAACCGACTCGCGCTTCACGCCCGTTCGACGCTCAGCGTTGTGGCTTCGTTATGGGTGAAGGCGCAGGCGTGTTGATTCTCGAAGACCTCGAATTCGCCAAAGCACGCGGTGCTCGCATTTATGCTGAATTGTCTGGTTACGGAATGAGCGGCGACGCCTATCACATGACCTCTCCCGCACCCGGTGGCGAGGGCGCGGTTCGCGCCATGGCGCAGGCTCTCAAAACAGGCGGCATTAATCTGGAAGACGTGGGCTATATTAACGCTCATGGAACATCCACCGAAGCCAACGATGCGAACGAAACAGCAGCCATCAAGACCCTGTTCGGGGCGCACGCGCGCAATCTCAATATCAGCTCCACCAAGAGCATGACCGGGCACCTGCTCGGCGCAGCGGGTGGTATTGAAGCGGTGTTTAGCGTCATGGCTCTGCACACAGGCCTCATTCCACCCACAATCAATCTGGAAAATCCCGATCCGGAATGTGACCTGAATTACACCCCGCACAAAGCGGTTGAGCGCCGCATCAAAGCAGTCATTTCAAACTCCTTCGGATTTGGTGGAACCAACGGCTGCATCGCCTTCAAGTCTCTGGTTTGATCCAGATTATCTGAGGGCATGAGCACCGCAGTAGAGCGCGGTGCCAGGGCTGCAGAAATGACGACATTTCTGCCGAGTGATGTTGTTAAAAATCAAACAGCTTTCTTGTCATCATAAAAAAGAGCGGTACATTCAAAATGTGTGCCGTTCTTTTTCGTGAAAGGGAGTTCTACATGAGTCAGAAGAAATCGCGTCGTGATGCATTGAAAATGAGTTTCGGAGTTCTTGTTGGTTTGCCAGCGGTCACCGCGCTCAATGCCTGCACCCAGTGCTCCAAACCTGACACCACAGGCGCAGCTCCTGCGAGCGCACCAACTGCAGCTGGCGCAGCAGATGCGGCTGCAACCCCAGCGACTGACGCAGCAGCGACACCCGCAGCTGCTGGTGGCGAGACCCTGACCCTCCTCAGCGAAACCGATCCCACCGCCACAGGACTCAACTACAAGCACAACGCAGCTGACGTTCCAGCAAATCTTCAAACCGAGAAAAGCGGCGTGCCTTTCTCCGGCCAGAACTGCGCAAACTGCATGTTTTATGCCGCCGCAGGTCAAATTGAGGGCGCTGACGTGGGCTCCTGCCAGCTTTTTGCAAATGGTAAAGTTAAGTCCATCGGCTGGTGTGCTTCTTGGGCGAAGAAGGCCTGAGTGCTGGCCTTTGGAGTCTGAATTCTGGTGACCCTTACGGGGTTCGAACCCGTGTTGCCTCCGTGAAAGGGAGATGTCCTGGACCAGCTAGACGAAAGGGTCAAAGAGAAGCGGCCACAGAGGCCGCTTTTTTCATGCCATGAACCCTTTGGGGCTCGTTGAAAAATCTACCAGACTACGCGCCAGAATATAAATAAAATTAAAAAAACCGCAGATCAAAGACCTGCGGTTTTTTGGTGACCCTTACGGGATTCGAACCCGTGTCGCCTCCGTGAAAGGGAGGTGTCCTAGGCCTCTAGACGAAAGGGCCAAACTGGCGTTTCGGGGGATTAGCTGATGCGTCACGGTCTTGTCAAGCCTGATTAAAAAAAAAAGAAAAAACCGCAAAAAAGCCGCATTTCGGTGCGTAATTCATTCCTGAGGCATCTATCACCCCACAAACCCGCAGCCCCTATCAAAATCTTGAATACAGAATTCAAAAGTTTCAACCACTCCATAGCTTTTCGGCCTGCCCAGGGGGTGCTAATCTTCAACCGCGGTGCTTTTCACCTCGAATCTTTCCACGGAGACATCCCCATGATTCAAGACATCGGCATGATGCAACGCGTTTACAACAACATGAGTTCGCGCCTCCAGACGGTGCGTGGCGCGCTTAACCGCCCTCTCACGCTCACCGAGAAAATCCTCTACACACACCTTGCCCCTTCGGCCGATGGCCTCAAGCCAGAAACCGTGCAGGGCTTTACGCGCGGTAAAAACTACGTCGACTTCTATCCTGACCGCGTTGCCATGCAAGACGCAACCGCACAAATGGCTCTGCTGCAGTTCATGTCCGCAGGAATTCCCAAGGTTGCGGTGCCGTCAACCGTGCATTGCGACCACCTCATTCAAGCAGAAAACGGTGCGAAAACTGACCTCGCTACGGCGAACACAGAAAACGCTGAGGTTTATGAATTCCTCTCATCGGTCTCGCTCAAATATGGCATCGGCTTCTGGAAACCAGGCGCAGGAATTATCCACCAAGTTGTTCTTGAGAATTATGCTTTCCCCGGCGGCATGATGATCGGTACCGACTCGCACACTCCAAATGCAGGTGGCCTCGGCATGTTGGCTATTGGCGTGGGTGGCGCAGACGCTGTCGATGTCATGGCAGGCATGGCGTGGGAATTGAAATGGCCGAAGCTGATTGGTGTGAAACTGACGGGCTCCCTCAAGGGCTGGACTTCACCGAAAGACGTTATTCTGAAGCTTGCTGGCATTCTCACCGTGAAGGGTGGCACAGGAGCCATTGTCGAGTACTTCGGCTCTGGCTGTAACTCGCTCTCGTGCACAGGCAAAGGCACAATCTGCAACATGGGTGCTGAAATCGGCGCGACCACATCTGTGTTCCCGTTCGACAACCGCATGGCCGACTACCTGCGCAAAACGGGTCGCGACGCTGTTGCTCAGATGGCCGAGAAAAATGCTGAACTGCTTTGTGCAGATATCGACGTTGAGAAGAATCCTGAGAAGTATTTCGATCAAGTCATCGAAATCAATCTCGACACTCTCGAGCCACACATCAACGGGCCGTTCACTCCCGACAGAGCCTTCCCGATTAGCCAATTCGCCAAGGCTGTCAAAGAAAACAACTGGCCTGAGACTCTCTCGGTTGCACTCATCGGTTCATGCACCAACTCCTCCTACGAGGACATTGATCGCGTTGCGACCATCGCCAAGGCGGCAGCAGCAAAAGGACTCAAAACAAAAGCCGAGTTCACCATCACGCCCGGTTCTGAGCAAGTGCGCGCAACCATCGAACGCGATGGTCAGCTTGCTGCTCTCGAGGCTATCGGCGGCAAAGTGCTGGCCAATGCTTGCGGTCCCTGCATTGGTCAGTGGAAGCGCCATGACGTGAAGGATGGCACACCGAACTCAATTGTGACCTCGTTCAACCGCAACTTCACCGCTCGCAACGATGGCAACCCACAGACACACGCTTTCGTTGCCTCACCTGAAACTGTTGTGGCACTTGCACTGGCAGGCTCACTGAACTTCGATTTTACCAAGGACAGCCTGAAGAATGACAAAGGTGAGACCGTGAAGCTCGACGCGCCCACGGGTCTCGATCTTCCGCCTAAAGGCTTCGTGCCCGACGAAGTTGGCTTCGTACCACCTGCAGCCGATGGCTCGAAGGTGAACGTGGCAATCAACCCTTCATCCGATCGTTTGCAAGCACTCAAGGCATTCGAAAGGCCTGACCTGGGCAAAGATTTTCGCGACCTCGCTCTGCTCATCAAAGCCAAGGGCAAGTGCACCACAGACCACATTTCTGCAGCAGGAAAATGGCTGAAGTACCGCGGTCACCTCGACAACATTTCGAACAACTTGCTCATCACGGCAACCAACTCATTCAATGAGAAAATGGACAGCGTCCTGAACGTCACAAAGAATTCCTACGCTGGAGTTCCGCAGGTCGCGCGTGATCTCAAGGCTCAGAGAATTGGCTGGATTGTGGTGGGCGAAGAAAACTATGGCGAAGGTTCTTCTCGCGAACACGCGGCAATGGAGCCACGCTTCCTCGGTGGCCGTGCGATCGTCACTAAGAGTTTTGCGCGCATTCACGAAACCAACCTGAAAAAACAGGGAATGCTGCCACTGACTTTTGCGCATGCGGATGACTACGCCAAGATTCGTGAGAACGACCGCTTCGATCTCGACGTCGAGAATCTTGCTCCCGGCAAGACCCTCACGCTCACAATCAAGCATACCGATGGCAGCAAAGATTCTATTACGCTCAACCACACCTTCAACGATCAACAGATCGGCTGGTTCAAGGCAGGCAGTGCACTCAATCTGATTGCCGCCAGCCAGAAAAAGTGAAGCCTGGCCTCACAAACTGTGAGGCTAGCTTTCCAACATTTTGCAACCTGAGTTCACTTAATGTTTGCAAATCCAATGGGCACGGGCTTGTGTGCTGAGAGCGCCGCCCGTGTCCATTCCATATTCGCCTTCGGCAAAGCCTTGCTTGCAGGAGCAAGAACCACATCGACATTAACGGCATTGTTGAGAACTGGAATCACCTGCACTTGCTTGGGCTGGAGAGTTTTGGAATCGAGCAGAACGCGACCAATCAGGTTATCCGGATTGGGAGCAACCTGATTGTGCATGAAATTTCCAAGCCCATGAAACACAACGCCACTGCGGCCATCAGGTTTCTGCAGTACCTTCACTCCAGCCCACGTGTGCGGGCCATGCGCAAAGACAATGTCACCAGAAAACTCACGTACAAAACGCTCAGACCATTTCTTTCCGCGATTGAATGCATCCGAACCCTGCGAGTGGAGTGAGAGTATCTTGAGATCGCCTTGTGTGTTCTTCATGGCGGTCAGCAGCCCCTGAATACGTGCCTCGCAAGTGGAATCGACACAATCCCAACTCTGAAAAGCAACTGAGCCGAAGACCACTTTGACAGCACGACCCTTAACATTAAACGACAGTACTGCAGGTGAAGACAAACCGCCGCCTGAATACCCCACTCCGTGCCATAGCATCGGCTTCTGGTGCGAAAGAGCACGCATCTGCTTGTGTGAAGCAATTGCACCAGATGTTTTTTGTCCTTCAATATCAATAGCAGAGCTGCAGTCTTCGGAATGATTATTCGCAAGGCCAAAAAGATTGAAGCCATGCTGAAATGCGTCGAGAATCGACTGGGGACTCGATAAAAATGCATAGTCAACGCCATAGTAAGAGTTGCAGCGTGTGCCGACGCTCGACTCCCAATTGATGAAGTTGAGATCACCTTTGAGGATTTTTCCTGTGGGGTCGAAACTTCTCAGTGCTGACGCCATGCCCGAAGCTGGAGGAGTTGTTGCCTTGAGATTTGACCAAGCACTGTCACCGACTCCGCGCACGTCGATGTATTCCGAACCCGCATCGAGTGGAACTGCCGATCGCAAGGCAGAGCTGTCGTTGAGCCGCTGGCTGTAATCTGAATCAGCCTCATTCACAGCCAGGAGTTCAGCCTCAGGTGCATGATTCACTTTCTGCTTGCAGGCAACGCTATTCAACAACAGACATCCGGCAGCCAGTGCAAAGACTCTATACCGAGAAAACATACGCCCCCCCTCGAACACATCTCGCATGGTGTCGGAGTGGGGAGTCAACGGGTTAAGACATTCTTCAAATAAACCTGGCTTTATCGCTATTTAGCTTGACGATTAAGCTTTGCCAGTGAGCATAAAACGCGATCGATATCGTGGTCGAGAACGAAAGGAGATTGCGCACCCAGGCCGAGAGGAAAGGCTTTGCCTCCACTCTTCGACTGATAGGAATCCCAGTAGTTTATTTCATCTTGCACGATGGCATCGGCAGGCACAGCTCTGTAGGTGCCGTTTTCGGCGATCCTGAGTCGCTCAGTCAGAGCACCATAGCGTGCCCGCTTCGCAAGCCCCGCAACAAGCGTTCCCAGTTTTTTGATGGAGGCTTTGCCAAACGCATCGGCTGCTTCTTGAACCGGTGGAATGTGGGGAGTGACGTCTTCGCCGTAAAGCGTGTTTGAATGGCGATCAGCAAAACGCTCTTCGAATGCAGCCTTGAACTCAACATCACCAGGGTTTGGAGACTGAAACGCATAAACGCGAACAACCTTCATGCCTTCGTTTTCTGCCAACCAAGCCGCATACTGACTCATCACGCCGCCGAGGCTATGACCAACGAAAACAACCTGCTTACCGCTGCTCGTTGATTCTCGCAAAGCATCGAGAACGCGGCTCCAGCTCAGCTTAAAGTTAGCCAAAAATCCATCGTGCACCCAACCCGGCAAACCCAACTCCTGCCCTTTTCGGGTGGTGTAGAAAGTTACGTTGAGGACGTAATCAAGAATATCCTCGGTTCCGCGGTACATCATCAGAACTTTATCGTCGAACTCCAACAGCGTGGCGTGAAGCCCCCAAGGATCAGCTCGAAAATCCTGCACGCGCACGGGTTTGAGTGGCAGCTTTTCCCAAGCCTCCTGCCGGTAACCGGAGGTCAACTGCACCGTGCGCGCAAACCACGCGGCCGCGGTGAGATTGTGAAATGAAAAAGGACGAGCAGCATCGGCCATGAAATCGAAATTCGGAGCAGGCACCTCACACGGCGGTGGAGCATTTTTCACGAAAGCGTTGAGTGCGCGATCATTTCCAAAAGAATCCGCGTGCACGCTCAACGTAGCCGATACAGCCAATAAAACAGACAAACCGCGCGCCATCGGGGAAAAGTGATGGTTCATTCCTGACTCCTCTGTGTGGCAACAGAGTTTAACTGTGTCAAAATTGTGAAGACGATACAAGTAGCAGGAGGAGGCGCTTCAAGCGGCTGATTCTTCGTCTTCATTGGGCAACTTGATGAGTTCACCCACACGAGCCTCAACGAAAATCTTAAACAAATCAGGGTCGAGCTTCTTCTCGCGCACCTCACCCTCAAGAATGGTCAAAGCCCGTTCATGCGGGAGTGCCAACTTGTATGGGCGATCAACCGCCACAAGAGCATCGTAGACATCGGCGATAGCCATGATTTTGGCCTGAATCGGTATTTCATCAGAAACAAGCCGGCGAGGATAACCCGTACCATCAAGACGTTCATGATGCGCGTAGACGATATCGGGAACATTGGCCAACTCGCGCGTCCAGGGAATGCTGATAAGAAACTTAAACGAGTGTGTCACATGACTTTCAATCTCAAGCCGCTCCGACAATGATAACGAACCGCGCTTGATAGTCAGTTTCTCAACTTCCTCGGTGAGCAGGAGCTGAGTATCCTCGCCGTCATTGAGTGCGCGTATTGCGGCAATCTCAAGTATCTTTTGGAAATTCTCATTGCTGACCACCGATGGCTCATTGGCCTCCAGAATGCTTTCCCAATAGCTTTGCAGCTTTCGGGAAATACCCATCACATTGAGTTGAATGCGGTCGATATCCTCTCGGCTTGGCACTTGCCCACGATTCATCAGGCGCTCAAGATAATCTTCGAGGCATTTGAGGTTGAGCTGCTTCTCGAGATTGTAGAACCGCTCTTGAATTGCCATGAGTTCATGGTGATAAAGTTTACGTTCCTTGCGCAGAATATTCTCGCGCACACCAATTTTACCGAAATCATGCAGGAGTGCAGCGTACTTAATCTCGTAGAGCTGACTTTCATTGAAGGAGACCGAAGCGTACTGACCTTCCGAAGTTGTATTCACCGCCTCCGCGAGACCCAGTGTCAGTACAGCAACCCGCTCACTGTGACCTTTGGTGGAAGGGTCGCGTGACTCGATGGCCACAACACTTGCCTCAACAAAGCTCTCAAACACCTTCTTGAGATCCTGAATAAGCCGCGCATGGTCAAGCGAAACACCGACCTGCGCAGCCATTGCTTCGAGGAGATTCAAGTCATGAGTGTTGAATGTGGTGACGTGCTGTGCCACGTCGGAGAGTGAATCGAGATAAACACTCTTTTTCTGTTTACGATTTACTAAGAGAATAAAACCGACGACTTCACCCGAGGGCGTGCGCAAAGGAAACAAGCAATAACTTGAAATTTTATAAGTCCGCGGGTCGAACTCGAACTGCAGCTGAGGAAGCGAAACCTGGCCAACCTGACTCGCGCTGGCACCGTGTGGCACTGGACCCTGCCAACCCTCTTCCCAAACGAGTCCCACAGCATTGTTAAAAACATACGAAATGGATGCGTTGCGCCCCGGGTCGAGTAGCTCACTGTTGAGCTTCAAATTTTGGCTTTTGCAAATCCTGGCTTTCTGGAAGAAACGGTTACCACTCGAGCGCAGCAAACGCAGGTCAGGACCACTCTCTCGGGGTGTCGCACCGAGATTTTCCCGCAACAGAAAAAAACCAGCATCAGCAGAAGACAAATCAATAGCCTTCTCAAGCACCAAACGCACCATGCTGTCGACCGACGACTGACTGGTCATGGCGAGGCCAATTTCATTGATGGCCTTGGCTTCCAAATCTCGGAGAGCCAACATTGAACTCAGGTCGTTCTGCACCGCCTGCGTCATGAGCTTCTGAGCCGCTCGTTGGATTTCGCTCATGAGCATGTTGAAACTAAAGGGATGCCTCACGATACCAAGTAACCAGTCGCTCGATTCTAAAAGCCTGAGCTTCTTCCAAGTGCGCACGGTGCTGGAGGCATCCTTTTCCACGAGCACGAAACCAACTCGGCCCAGCGCCGGCGAGGAATGCAGCGCGTTGAGAATTTCTCCACGCATCTTCAAGAGTTGTCTCGAGTTCAACACAAACAAAGTGCAGCCATTGGCTTTTGCGGAGGAGAGTTCTTCCAATGCCTTGCGGATCTCTTCTGGGCGCCCGTCGCGCAAATTCAGCTCGGTGCCCTGATGTGTCCGGATTCCTACCGGAGCACCCAAAGGCCTAAAAAGCCAAACTATTTCGACTTTATCCTGCAAAGCATATCTCCGACCATGTGCGATCAAAGGGGTTGTCGGTCTTGGTTGAACTTAACTTTACCGTGGGGCGGCAAATTACCGACATTTCAACAACCGGAAACAACACGAAAATACGGGGCTAAATCTGATTTTCAGGTAGGAATAACATTCCCTCCTTCTTTTAATCTTGAAGGCCGCACGAAGCGCATGTTACCGCCGGGCGTCCGGTTAAATCTTGGCTCCAAGGCACAGATGACCCAGAGGATAAATGACCGTTTCAAACCTCATCACACTGTTGGCTGGAATCCTTCTCGGGATGCTGTTGCTCTCCGCCCTGAAACGTTCTTTACGCGGCAATGCTTTCGCATCTTCCAGCCCTGAACCTAAGCAGTTAGCTGACACCAAGCTTATGCCACCCCCGGAGCCCGCACCCTGGTTTGAGAGTCTGCCACTCGCGCTTTTTCTTGTGACGGATGATGGCAAGCTGATGCATGCAAACACAATGTGTCGACGCCTGTTCGCGGCTGCGCACCGCAGCGACACAGAGAGTCTTGTAGACGGTAATGCTCCTGACTGGATTCACCCCAAAGACCGACGCAATGTTTTGGAAATTTTTCAATCTATGAAGTCTCTCAAAAGAGGCTCAATCGAAACAAAATTGCGCATAAACAGCAACAACGGCGAGGTCGTTTGGATCCAACTCAAAATCACCGCCGTGGATGAAGAGCAACAAGAACCGCTCCTGAAAGCGATGAGAATTCCGAAGAATCGCAGACTTTTGCTCGTCACCTGTGAGGACGTCTCGCCCTACAACTCAGTGATTCATGCCCTGCGCGACCGTGAAACCCGAACCAAGCGCCTCCTCAGCGGTGTTAAGGATGCTGCCATCCTCGTGCTCTGCGAAGACGGTTACATTCAGTTTTGTAATGAGGCGGTTCAGACTGTGCTCGGCTACAACGAATCGGAGCTTCACGCCTGTCACATTTCGGTTCTGAGTCCGCGCACAGAACTGCTCTCAGGCCACACAATCAACACACTCGCCCTTGCCGATGTCGCTGAACACCACGAGGAAATTGCGCGACGCGTGAAGAAAAACGGGCAAGGATTCTGGGCCAGTGTTTTGATCTCAGCACTGTCTTCAGAGCCAATGGAAAAGAAAAGTTACTGTGTGGTTATCCGTGATGTGAGTAGCTACAAACGCGAAGAAAAAGAGCTACACGAATGGAAAAAACGATTTGAGCAGCTTGCAGAAAATGTGAAGGAAGCCTTTTGGATCTATGACGTTCGTGCTTCTGCTTTGGTCTATGTGAGCCCTGTCTTTAAACCACTCATCGACGTCACTCCCACTACGAGCGATAGTTTTTTCTCCGATGTCCTGAAAAAAATTCACCCCTCCGATCTGACGCTCGCAAGAACATTTTTTAGCGACCTGACGCTCGGTCATGATTCGAGCGTTGAATTCCGTGTTCGAGAGCAAACAGGACAGCTGCGCTGGATCAAATTCAAATCATTTGCAGTCAGAGATCTTGCAAACCGCGTGCACCGCATTGTTGGTGTCGCCGAAGACGTCACCGAAGGCAAAAACGCACAAATTGCGCTGCGCAAAGCCAAAGAAGAGGCCGATGCCGCGAACAAAGCCAAGAGTGAGTTCCTCGCAAACATGAGCCACGAGATCCGCACTCCCTTGGGTGCAATCATGGGCTTTGCAGAGCTCGTTGATGACTCAGAAAGCTCCACCGAGGAAAGATATTCGGCTGTTCAGGCGATTCTCCGTAACGGACGCCAGCTTTCAAAAATCATCGACGAAATTCTCGACCTCAGCAAAGTGGAAGCAGGCAGACTTGAAATCGACGAAGAGGTGATTGAACCCCTGAGTTTTATCGGGGATGTGACCACATTGTTGAGCCTTCAGGCACGGGAAAAAGCGGTTGCTTTGTTACTCGAACCCAAGGGTGTGCTGCCCATAAGCATCCGCACCGATGGAACCAAACTCCGCCAGATCCTCATCAATATCATTGGCAACGCCATCAAATTCACATCTCGCGGAAGCGTTTCGATTGCCGTCAGCACCGAACTTAACTCTGCAAAATCGATGCTCAAGATCGCTGTCACAGATACAGGGCTTGGTCTCGATCGCGCACAGCAATCGAGACTCTTTCAACCTTTCGTTCAAGCAGACAGCTCAACACGGCGTCGCTTTGGAGGCACAGGCCTTGGTCTTGTCTTGTCGCGCAAGCTTGCACAGCTTCTCGGTGGAGATTTACGCCTGCTGTGGAGCACACCGGATGTTGGCAGCTCATTTGAAATTAGCTTGAATATAGGGCCCGCCCACGAACTCAAGCTTGAAGATTCACTCAAGTCTCAACGTAAACCCAACCCCGAGGCACGCTTCGCCGCGGCGAGCGTCCGTCTCGACGGCAAAAAGATTTTAGTGGTCGATGATGCGCCCGACAATCGCCTGATCGTGCAGAGGTTCTTGGCACATGCAGGTGCGAACGTTGATCTCACCGACAACGGTATGAGCGGAGCGCAGATGGCACTCGAAAACCACTACGACCTGATCGTCATGGATATTCAGATGCCGGAATTCGACGGATACCAAACGATTGCCTACCTGCGTGAACGTGGGTTCGTCCGCCCGGTGGTCGCATTAAGCGCACACGCCATGCGAGAAGACAAAGAGCGCAGCTTAGCCTGTGGCTTCAATGAACACCTCAGCAAGCCCGTGAACCGGCAGGAGCTGCTCGCGCGGATTGCCTATTTGGTGGATGGCATCAATAGCTTTTAGCGAGGTTGTGAAACGCTGTGAACTCGCTTTGGAAGGCCAGCTTCACAGTGTCGGTCGGACCATGACGGTTCTTGCCGATGATGACTTCGGCGATACCTTTGTCAGGCGAATCGTTGTGGTAGTACTCGTCGCGATAAATGAACATGACCATGTCGGCATCTTGCTCAATTGAGCCGGACTCACGCAGATCAGATGAGCGAGGACGCTTATCCGGACGCTGTTCAAGACCACGGTTCAGCTGGGCGAGTGCAATGACCGGACACGACAGTTCTTTGGCCAAAGCCTTGAGCCCTTGGCTTATCATGCCGACCTCCCGCTCGCGTGATGACTTAGAACCGAGATTTGTACCGGCCGTCATGAGCTGAAGGTAGTCGATGATAATCATGTCGACAGAGCCTTTTTCGCGCTTCATCTGCCGGCACCTGCTGCGCAAATCGAGCAAGCTGATGCTCGGCGTGTCGTCGATCATGAGGCGGTCGGTGTTGAAGTTTGCAGCCTCGGGATAAAGCCTGTGCAATTCCTCGGCGGTCATTTTGCCGTCACGAAAGCGATGCGATTCAATGCGCGCTGCCGTAGAAAGCATACGCTGCATGAGCTGATGTTTGCTCATTTCAAGACTGAAAATCGCCACATTTTTCTTTGCAGCAATCGCCGCGTACTGGGCAAAATTGAGTGCCAACGATGTTTTACCCATCGCTGGGCGCGCCGCAAGAATAATGAGGTCGCTCGGCTGGAAACCTGCGGTGATGGTATCGAGGTCTGTGAATCCCGTGGGGACACCGGTGAAGCCACCGGGGTTGTTCATGAGGTTGCTGAGCTCTTGAATGGTGTCGCGCACGACAACCGATGCAGGAGTGAGCCCTGTGTGACCGCGTGTCGCGGCAAGTTGCATGAAGATTTCCTCAGCCTCAGCCAAGAAAGACTCCACGCTTGCCTCTGCAACTCGCCGACCACGAGTGGCAAGGTCGGAGCACTTCTCCACAACCAAACGCAGTTCCCAGAAGCGTTTAACAACATCGAGCCAGTATCCAATATTCTCGGAGTTGGCACCGAAGCCCATAAACTGACGCAGGCCTTCGAAATCGCCTACGGCAAGATGACGGTTATGAAAGCGAAGTTTTTCGTAAACGTTGACGAGGTCGGGCGGAACACCCTCGAACAGGAGGTCGCGACAGGCCTCTACAATGACCTTGTGGCTCTCAACGAAAAAATACTCCGGCATGAGCTTTTCGGTCTGCTCTACTGCGGAGCTGGGGCTGGTGAGTACCGCACCAATAACGGCGACTTCAGCTTCAAGCGAAAAGGGCAGATTTAGTGCGCTCTTGGAACGTCTTTCCTCAAGTTGCGCCATAAATCTGCCCTAATCGACGAAGTGTTTGTCAATCAGTCTGCGAGTTCGTTCAGAAGATCCGCAATGCTACGACGATTGCGGGTTTTGAGAACCTTACGCACATCGCGTGGCTGGATGCTGAATCCCTTCAGTTTGCGGTGCAGAGTGTTGCGGTTGCAGCCCAACACATCAGCGGCCTTCGACTGGTTGCCACGGGTCTTCTTCAACACGAGAGCGAACAAAGGACGCTCAACGTGTGAGAGAACGGTCTTCAAAATGTTCGCAGGAATTTCGTCGTCGAAACGCTCGAAGAGAGCCTGCAATTTCCAGAAGACCAACTGCTCGAGGCTGGTTTCCTCGAGCATTGCACGCAAATGCTCTGGACAAGGTGGCATGTTCAGCTGCTCCAGAAGACCGACGGAGCTGTCGATTTCCGCACCGCTCCCCTCTGCCGAAGCACCTTCGACCGTACGTTCGCTCTGAGCGATACGAACGTTCTCGAGGCTTCCCGCCTCTGCACCAGACCTTGCTTTGCTCGCTTCCTGAACCGACTGCTGAGTTGTGTTCATTCTATCTACATCCTCGGTAAATACAAAGAGGAACAGCTTGATTTAAGCCGACGTCAAGCCCAAAAATACCTTACCGACAACCTTTGGACCCGAAGTCAAGGTCTCTCCTTTAGCACTCTCTCAGCGTCTGTCAACGTCGAGAAGAGGGCTTGCCACCGCCCAGACCCAAAGCTATGGAGAATCCAGCGAATAAAGCGGGAAACCCCAGGGAGGATTTATGGGCTTCAATTGCGGTATCGTCGGGCTTCCTAACGTGGGAAAGTCAACTCTTTTCAACGCGGTAACTAAAGCAGGAGCCCAAGCCGCGAACTATCCCTTCTGTACAATTGACCCGAACGTCGGCCGGGTTGCGGTGCCCGATCAGCGGCTCGAAAAAATCGACGCGATTATCAAAAGTAAGCGAGTTCTCCCAACATTTATTGAATTTGTTGATATTGCTGGACTCGTGCGTGGAGCGAGCCGCGGTGAAGGTCTCGGTAACCAATTCCTTGGCCATATCCGCCAGGTCGATGCGATTGTTCACGTTGTGCGCTGTTTTGAAGACGGTGATGTGATTCACGTTGACGGCAGCACCGACCCTGCACGTGATATTGATACGATTAACACTGAACTCGTTTATGCTGATTTCGAAACAGTCAGTAAAAGCGTTGATCGGCTGTCAAAATCTCTCAAAAGTAACGACAAAAAAGTTCTCCTCAGCCATGACGTCGGCACGAGACTGCGCGCTCATCTCGAACAACTCAAACCCGCCCGCTCTTTTCTGCCTGCATGCAATGAAGATGAGCTCGAATTCCTCAAGAGTCTGCATCTCATCACGTCAAAGCCAGTTCTTTACGCAGCGAACGTCTCCGAAACTGACCTCGCTGACATGGGTGAATCAAACAAACATGTGCAAACCGTGAAAGCGATTGCGGCGAAAGAAGGCTCGGGTGTTGTGGTTGTTTCTGCACGCCTGGAAGAAGAGCTGGGACAGCTCGAAGCCGAGGAAGCGAAGCAATATCTCGAATCTCTCGGGCAAACAGAGCCAGGGCTCAACCGCCTTATTCGCTCAGGCTATGAACTCCTTGGCCTGCAGACGTATTTTACCGCGGGCGTTCAAGAAGTACGCGCTTGGACTATTCCAAAGAACACCAAGGCTCCTCAGGCTGCTGGTGTGATTCACACAGATTTTGAGAAAGGCTTCATCTGCGCAGAAGTTTATGCGAGCGAAGACCTCTTCAAGCTCGGCAGCGAAGCGAAGGTCAAAGAAGCAGGGTTGTACCGCAAAGAGGGCAAGGAATACGTCTGCAAAGACGGCGACGTCATGCACTTTTTGTTCAACGTTTAAGCCTTTCCGATTGCAACACCGACCTTCCGGCACTCATGAGCTACGGGACACGCAGTGCACTTCGGTGCACGCGCTGTGCAATGATATCGGCCGTGAAAAATAAGCAGGTTGTGTGCTTGAACACCCCACTCTTGCGGCACAACTTTTAACAGATCTTCTTCAATCTGAACGCGGTTTTCAGTGCGTCTTGCTAAACCAAGGCGCACTGAAACACGAGCTACGTGCGTATCGACAGCCATAGTTGGCAGTCCTGCAACCACGTTCAACACCACATTTGCGGTTTTGCGTCCGACACCCGGAAGATCTTCCAGTGATTTGCGATCGAGAGGCACCTGACCCGCATGCAATTGCAACAATTGCCGCGCGAGAGCAACCGAGTTTTTTGCCTTCGTGGGTGCGAGCCCGATACTCTTAATGACGCTCAAAAACTTCTTCTCACCCATCGCCACCAAGTCGCTCGGAGAAAAATCGGATTTACGCGCAAATAGTGGAGCAAGAGCTTTGTTCACAGCCTTATCGGTGGTTTGCGCACTTAGAACCACAGCCAAGAGCAATTGAAAAGGATTGTTGTGCTCCAGTTCGCAATGCGCATTCGGCCAAAGCTCATGTAGCTTTTTGAAAATCTCAGCGGCGTCCTTCATCGTGAGGCGCCGATTCGAGGCATTCGGAGTACTCTTCCGAACCACCTTTGTAGTCGTCTTGGAGCTTACAGATTTGGTTTTCATCTTCCACCAGCCAAAATGAGATCGCCTTCTTGCCAGAGTTCTTGAGGTTCTCCAAACGTTCCCGCTCCGGATTCTCAAGAAGACAAACGGTCTTCTGCGCCAGAGCAGAGCTCAAACCCTGGAGCGAGAATACAAACGCTTCGGGGCAGGCGACCAATATTCCTTCACCGCGGTGCTCAACAACCCGAAAAGTATTGCCGCCCCCTTTCAAATCAAAAGATTCACCCTCTTTGAAAGTTCCGGTGAGTCGATGCAGAAGAGTTTGTGCATCGACTTGTGTGGTTGTGAGCTTTAACGCGGGGCTCACCTCAGAAAGGAAAACCCCATCACCGGTGGTTTTCTGCTCGAATACAAAGTCGATGGATTGAGTCGCATGCGAAGTCAGCCTGAGTCGCAATGGAAAATTTCTCTCTTTACGAATAATCCGTCGCGCCTCGCGCACAAATTTATTGTTGACCCGGAAGATCACCTCTTCCTTTTGACCCCTCCGTGACACGTGCCGGAACTGCTCTCCTGCCTGAAAATCAAGAGCATTTTTCTCTGGCCAGCCGTAAGCATCGGGCGCACTGATGCGACTCGGTAAGGGCTGCGCAACGTATTTCAAAAAGCCGCCGGCAGAATCGGGATCGGCAAAAAGAACTCCCTCTTGCAAACGACTCCGCACCGGGAGCATACGCACAACCACGTCGGTTTCCCGAGTCTCTGCAATCATCCGGCTCCGGCGCGCAAGCAACGCGTCGCCGCGTCCCCACAATCGCCTCGACTCAGCGGGATACTTTGCGTCGAGAACACCGAGCCCCTCCCACAGAGTGCGGGTCAGGTCATTGTGCGAACTCATGGTGTTTTGATTTTTTAAGTGGAATGGCAGACCCTCAGGTGAAACGTCAGCGAGACGGATGCCCAAGGGAACACGGAGCGTCTCTTGATTCAGCAGAAGATCGGAGCTGAAGGTTGGCTTGATTGGATCTGAGAAAATCAAATTATATCCGAGGTCAAAGCCTCGCTCGGCAGTCACAAGAAAATCAAACTTCGAGAGAACTCCATTCTGTTCAAAGTCACCGAAGAAGCGTGCAAGCTCGCTGTCGAGTGTGCGCAGGTGCGCAAAAACAAGCGCATCCATAACGCCACGCGCGTCACCACCGAAAAAGACTTCTTTAAGATTCAGATCTGAAAAAAACGGCCGCCAAGGTGCACTCATGCCGCGCAAACGAACCAGCATAAAAACCGGAGCATTTGCCTCATGAGCCAGTAAATTCATAGCCTGCGACAGTGTCAGACGTGCATCATAGGTTTCATTGTCGATTCGCACAGCAACATCAGGAACAACCCGGGTAAAGTATGAGTCAGGAGAATCGAAATCACCCACGAAGACGATACGGTAGCCTTTGCGTCTGAGTTTCTCGATGTAATTGTAGTTTTCATCAGTCGGAGAGATACCCTGTCCGCCCGAAAAACCCAACAGCGACTTAAACGACTCATCGCTTCGCACGTCAATGGCGTGATGTTGATTGAACTGCATTGTAGCGGATGATTTCAGAAATCCAGAGAGCCACGGCATGCGCTTGGAGTCTGAAGCAACATCGGCATTCATGGATTGAAAGAGAAGCATCAACATTGATTTTCGGACGGCCGTTTGAGGAGCCGAGATTTTATCTCCACTCCACTCAAAATTGTGTAACAGTGCCGAGCAGGTCGCGTTGTCTTCACCTTTGTCGATACGTTCCATTCGGAACGACAATTGCGATTCACCCGCACTCATGGGAATGGACACCGGGTCAGAGCTTAAGCGTGCACGGTTCATTGCGAAGTCAGGCATGAGCTTTTCTTGAAGTCCACGTGCCAGAGGGGTTTTGAGCAAAGAAAAACGCGAAGCTAGGAGGGTGTCGAAGCTGCTCGCAAAGACAACCTGACCATTTGCATTCACGATATGCAATTTACATTGAGCTGGTTTGCCGCTGTCAGGAATCGGTCTGAATTGTAAATTCAGATTGCGTGCTTCGCGTTGCGGAGCAACTGTTACGACAAGCTCCTCAGCCTGAGAGAGTCGCCAACCGCGCCGAAACTCCTCGTGTGCGCTGCCCTTGCCTTGAATCAGGAATCCTTCCCCACTGCGAGCATCGAGTTGCTTAAAGGAGAAAAACGAATCCTCATTTACTTCCTGCGCTTGCGAATTGGCGTGCATGAGAGTGACATTGAGCTGGCGAAACACTCGCGGTACGACCGCCTCCGTCGAATTCATCACTTCTAAATCAACGCTGCTTTCCAATTGCGGAATGCGCTGTGCCACGGGCAAATAAATTCTGATCGCAAAAAAGATGAGAAATGGCAGCAGACACATGAGCAGTGCTAGAAAAAGCTTAATTGCAACCAACGATGGAAACTGCATGAACCGAACTAAAGTCAGGGTAGAATCGAGCAGGGAGCGCAAAAAATAAGGCCCACGTGCAATGCGGTAGCGCTGCACTCTCAGGTGAGCAACCAATGCACGCCGCCGGTAACGCTCCAGGGTTGAATTGGATACACACGTTTCAGCCCACGTATTCCAAGGCAAGACCACCCCATGACACGAGAGCCATAAGGTCAAACGTCCAATGGACTGCTTGAGTGCCTCGACCAGGGCACGCACAAACACGACCAAAGATTCCCTCAAATTCCTCTGCACTCAGTCCCTCTTCCGAAACTCACCGCTCAAGCAAACGAATTCTTCTGAAGGGTTCGGAATACGCAGAGCGTCCCTCGCCCAAACTGAGAATCTCGACACCTGTGCTCCTGAGAAAGTCATCCATCTGGCGATTGAGCTCCTGCGATACAATTTCATCTTTCAAAGTCGTTTCCCTGACTGCCTGCCAGTTAGTTCGCGCAAAAAACTCTTGCATCGAAAACTTATAGGTACGCACCTCTGCTCCCTCGTTCGACTCAAGCACTTCCAGCCTGTAGCCATCGGAGCTGAGCCAACCGCGCTGCCGGAAAATCGGCCGAGCATTGCCCAGATCATACTCCTGATAAACCAAATCTCGCGGGAAGAGCGATGGTCGCTCACTCAAATCAAAAAGCGCGCCACCATCACAAAAGGGCATGACTCCGGAAAGGCGCAAGCGTGCGGTGAGAGTTGCCCCCAAGTCGATTCCACGAATGAGTTTGGCCGCTGCGGGTGCAAGGTTGGCTTCCGAAAGGCGCTGTGGCATCCAGAAAAAAACTCGGGCAGTCGTGCTCTGAAGTGAAAGATCGAGTTGTGCTTTCTGATTTTGTCGGGGTGGAAGTTCGAGAACCACAATCATCAGATTGTTGCCCCACTGCTGTTGCTTCAGCACGTCAATAAAAGTTTCAAACTCAGCTGATTCTTTGCCCGTGCTACCCACTTGAGCAGAGGTGGTCATCGATGAGGTTATAAAAACAGGTTCGCCACGCCCCACTGCAGCAGTGAACGCCTCACGCATCTGCGCCAACTGCACATCAGGCGTATGGAAAACGCGTGATGGTCGCAGCAGGCCAAAGCGACGAAAAAAACGAACGTGCGCATAGGCTCGAGAAAACATCTTGAGCGTATCACTTGCCTCTCCAGCAGAAACAGCATGGAGAAGATTGACCGAATATCCCGATGAACTGAGAGCCGCAGGAACAAGGAAGTCGTTGATTTCCCGCTGTGGATTGCGCGCACCCACAGGTGCCCGCCCCATCAAGCGAATAGGATAGCGACACTGCAAGATTTCATCGAATTTGGCATTGAGTTCAGGACTACCAAACACCACCCATGAAGAAAAATGCGGTGAACCCATGCGTTTGTTGAGCTGTTCAACGTGATGTGAGCTATCGGTTGAAAGCAGTATCACCGACGGACGCAACTCGCGTGGGTCTGCCGCAGCGACGGCTGGAACCGGGCGAATGTCAGCGATGCGCCATAACACCGCCAGAGAAACCAAAACACAAAGAAACTTGAGCATCGACTGAACCAAATCGCGGTATGCGAAATCTTCGTCCTCAGGTGTGAGGGCAAGACGATCGTCGCTCGAGAGAGCTTCATAGCGGCGAGTCATGTATCGAACGAGCAGAAGAGAGGAAGCCAAACCGAGGCTGACAATCAGGAACAACTGCATGCCTCTGGGGGTCATGCTGCCTGCCCACATCAACCAACCCGAGGCCTGATCGGGAAGAGGAAATCGCGCATAGCTCGCCGCAACAAAGATAGAGATGCAGGCGAGCAAAACCGACACGCGGGTTGAAACGGCGATCCCCAAAAAACTCCATGCAATTGCCACACACAGCAGAGTTGCCGCTCCGGGAGCGAAACCTAAGCTCAAATCGGACCAGAACATCGAGAATTTTGCCGCCATGCCTGCCGCTTCGAGAGTCGAGACTGACGTTCCGAGGCGCTGTGCGAGAATGACCAACGCCCAGACTGCAATGAAACTCAGAAAGTGCGCCAGGAAGCGTCCTAAAAGACGCCTACCAAAGACTCGCCAGCGCTGTTCCATATGACTCATCTGCAACCTAACCCCGAGCTCTTTACCGCCACCGGCAGCCGCCCAAAACCCTAAGAAAAAGCCACTCTCCGTGGAACACTATGAACTCTGGAATCAGACTTGACAAACAAGGCCAGGGTCAAGTAACACCCGAGAACTTCGAGCGGGAATAGCTCAGTTGGCTAGAGCATCGCCTTGCCATGGCGAGGGTCGCGGGTTCGAGTCCCGTTTCCCGCTCCATCGAAGTCCGGTCTGAATGCGGGAATAGCTCAGTTGGCTAGAGCATCGCCTTGCCATGGCGAGGGTCGCGGGTTCGAGTCCCGTTTCCCGCTCCAGACTTCAAATTCACAAATCTTGTCCAAACATCACAAATCCCTAGAATAATCTATTTAAGTCGCGCAGACTGCCTGGTTTCGGCGCTCGGGCAAAATCAACAGTAAGTCAAATCCATCCACCAAGCTCCCGAAATCGTGCATACTATTTTCTCGAATCAAGGCTCGTTCAAAATGTTCCAAAAAATTCTATGGGAGTAACCGAGACGTGTTGAACTGGCTCATTCTTATAACTGTGTCCTTACTGGTGGCCTGCGGTGACGCAGACTACTCAAGGGCACAGGGACAAGAGACCCGCAACCCGGCCTCTTCAAACCCCTCTTCCAAGAAAAAAAGCCAACAACCTTCCGAAGCGCCACCCTGCTGCGATGCGGTCGGCGCTCAGCCGGATCCAGAGAATGCCCAGGTCACTCCGCCACCCGAGGTTTTTGTGCCCGTTCCCGTGGTTGGATCCTACCTCGCTGCGTTCATTACCGATGCGAGTGGCTTAGCTCTGCCAAACACTGAGGTCGTCATGGAAGAAACCGGACTCCAAGCCTCAAGTGCTAGAACCAACTCAGCGGGCTACGTTAATCTTCCCGTCGCAGACCCAAGAAAAGTGGAGCGCATTTTGGTGCGCAGACGCACTGGAACGGCAGTTTCTGAGAGCTCTTTGATTATTCAAGCAACACATTTTGATGCGCTCGTCAGAGCCACTTACAGAATCGATGCGCCAAACGCTGTGCCGCAAACATTGCTCGAAATGCGCGCGGGCACAAATGGGTCAACACTGATGCTGTCGAACATCAGCAACCCCGCGAACGACAAAAACCCACCGAGGTTAGGTGCAATAAACACCGCAGCAGTAGGCGGGGGCGAGAGCGTGACCGTCAATGCAACTGACGCTGAATCAGGACTCCATCCGCAAGCTTATTCTTTTGATGCTGGAGTGACTTGGGTGAGCAGCAACCGCTTTGTTTATCCTTCGGGTACATCACTTCCCCCAGGGCAAATCCAGGTCCGCGATCGCGCGGGCAACATTGCTAAAACCACCTTCACACTGGGGCTTTGAGATGTAATGAATAGTCGCAAGAGCCAAAGTTTAAGCCTCAGCATGACTTCCGTGATCAGCCTTGCCTTAGGCTGAAGCGGAGTCGAGAAGCGACTCACCACGCCCACAGGTGTTCCCCTAACGGAAGAATCATTCACAGCATCCATACCGGAAACAAAGTCATCCGATGATGCAAGCGCCGTAGTCGTGAACACCCCCGATCGAGCAAAGAAAGAAGTGTTGCCTCCGCCTCCTGAGTCTTCGTCATTCAAAATCGTTGTGCCAAGCGAGCGCGCCACTGTTGCCGATCGCTTTGTGGAGGTCTCAGGAAAATGTGATTCGGGCAACGTTTACGTCGAAGGAACGGGAGTATCGCAAGTTGCAATTTCAGCCTGCAGCAATGGAAAGTTCAAAGCCTTCGTTCAGCTCACGGAGCAACAAGGCAGCAAAGCACTTTCGGTTAGACAAAAGAACGATCGCCTCGAACAGTTCGGGTTGCAGAGCAGTATAACTTTCGACAGCTCTGTGGCCGGTTGTTACAACGCTCTGGGGCGGCTGTTAAATGGCCAAAGTCATTGCGACGACACCATTCCCAAAGCCTGGCTTTCCCTCAGTGGCAATGGAGACTCGGAGAATTTTAATAGCAGCAGTTCGCCGAATGTGGTGAGTGTCGCTCAAGGGTTGACCATCGCCCGCGAAGGTAACGATTTGATCTACAACCTCAACGGCAAGCGCCTTGCACTGAGCTTCGCAGAACACAGTGGCGCTCAATTTTTTAGGCACAGCAATGGCAAATTAAGCGAGGCAGCAGCTTACTGCGCTGCACGCGGTCAACGTCTCCCGACAAACCAAGAGGTTTTTGATTTTTGCCGTGCATCAATCACTTCCTGGAGCAGCGCTTCGCCGTGCCACAACCAACAGTTTTGGTCGGTCACTGCCCACGCAGCAAATTTATCGCTTGCGTTTCGCTTCAATGGCCAACTCGGAGGCCTCTATGCTGTGGGTCGCAATTCAACTCCCGACACGGGTGTTAGATGTGTGATTGCGCGATGAAATCATTAATTCGATTCGCGTGCCGCAACAAAAGTTAGCTTTTGTTCGCGCGACATTGCTTTGATTTTCAACTCGAGCTTTAACGCTGCACTCCGGGTCAGTGGCTCAGAGGTTTGCCACACGATTCTGAATGGGCCACGGCCACGCGTGTAGCGCGCTCCCTTGCCACAAGCGTGTTCGGCAACACGCCGCTCCACATTTTTTGCAATGCCACAGTACAGGCTACCATCGCCGCACTCGAGCAAATACAAGTACCAGTCGGCTTCGTTCATCAATCTTTATGCCTGCATGAACTCAAAATTCGAAGATAGAGCGCATATTCTCTCGCGCAGCGGCAATCTTACGATGGTTTTTGGTGGCTGAACGGCCCGCATTGACTTCCATGCTGTTGAGCAGAGCAACAACGCGGCGCCCAACGGCATACGCGAGGTTCACAGGAACTGCATTGCCAATTTGTTTGTATTGACTGCCCAACTTGCCCGAGAAAACCCAATCGTCGGGAAAAGTCTGGATACGCGCGTATTCACGCACAGTCAGAGGCCGGGTTTCTTCAGGGTGACACCGCTCAGTTTGATTCTGAGCGGGAGCGCAAGTCAGCGTGAGACTGGGTTCATCCCAAGAGAGCCGCCGTGCCATTCCAGTTTTGCCGCCGCCCAGAAAATAACTGGCCTTCATGTATTCCCTCTGAATTTCATCGGGCAAATCGCGCCAATATCCGCCTTGCGGTACCATCGCCATGATCTCTTTTTTTCTCTTGGGATATTTCTGCCCCTCAGACTTTGGAACATCTTCTTTGAACAACGCTCCGGCCTTGAGAGCATCACGCAGCACGAACACCTGCGGACACGGTGATGGCCAAGAAAACTGAAACGACTTGGCCAAATCGTTGCGCACACCAATGAGAAATAGCCGTTCACGCTTCTGCGGTACCTTGTAGACGATTGCTTTCAACACTGTGGGCTCGATCAGTGTGTAGCCCAAGTCAGAAATGACTCGCTTGATGGTTGCCATCGTTCGGCCACCATCATGAACAGAAAGTCCACGAACATTTTCGGCCATGAAGACGCGCGGAGAGGTTTCGCGGATGGCACGTGCAAATTCAAAGAACATCGTACCGCGGGTGTCTTCAAACCCGAGCTGATTGCCTGCATATGAAAATGCCTGGCACGGAAATCCACCAGATAAAAAATCAATGCCAGAATACGCTTTGAAGTCGACGTTTCGAATATCTCCTTCAATAACATTCCACCCACTGCGATTCGCACGCAGCGTTCCGCAGGCGTCCTTGTCGAACTCGTTGAGAGCTAGAGTCTCAAATCCAGCCTTTTCCAAACCCAATGCCAAACCGCCCGCTCCTGCGAACAATTCAATGGAGGTGTACTTTCTGCTCGGAACAACTCTTTCTTCTTCATTCCAATTTGAAGACTGCAAACCGCGAAACGCCTCGAACTGCAACAACTGCTCGAGCTGATATTCGACACGTCCCGTTGCGCGGTTCTGGATGGGGGTGAGCTTTCCCGCCTTTTCCCACTTACGCAGCGTTGCCTTCGAAACCGATGTGATATCAGCAACAAGTTCTGCTGACATCGTGGATTTCAAATCCATACCACCCCCCAGGGAAACCGGTTCGACTTCTTGAGTTTGAGATTCGACCTCTCGGATACCAGAACCTCGCAGGCCAGACAAGCTGAGCAGCAAGGGACACGGACTCAGGCCAAACCAACGCAAATATCGGTTTAAAATGGCCTATTTGATGGATTAGAACTTTGAGTGGTGTACCCAGCTGAGTGAGGAGGTCAGAGCACTGAGCCTCCTAAAAACAGAAAGAAAACATAAATTACAGCTATTCGCACGCACCTCAGAAAACGACACCGTAAGAAGTCACACACCGCGGACATCCTCAAGAACGCTTAACAAATGCCGACATGTGCCCTCATGGATGCGGAGTGGAATATCTCTCTACAAGAGGCGGCGCTGGTATAGCGAAGTTCATTGAGAATAAGTTCTACCAAGACTTCGATTGCAAAATCATGAAGCCACTTCTTGAATCCATTGCAAAAGCAGACTCAGCGCAGACCATTAAAAAAAACAAGATCGATCCCTTCTCTGCCCTGATTGAATGTTCCATTCTTGGTTGTTCAGTGCAGGACTGGAAAAAAAACGAACTTATCCGACAGCGGCAAAAGACTCTCCAAAATACGATAGGGGACCTACACCAAATCGTTATTGGATCGTTTGAAGATTGGGAGGATCTTGGAACAGGACAACTGCTTGATGTTGTCAATCGTAAAAAGAAAATCGCTGCAGAAATCAAAAACAAGCACAACACCACGAAAGGCAGCGACAAAAAGGCAATATATGGCAACCTCAGAGCATTCCTTGAAGACCCTGCACATGCTGAATACACAACATACTACGTCGAAATGATTTGCTCTGGAAATCGACGTTACGAAACAGTTTTCACGCCACCAAATAATATCACGCAAACAAAAGAACAAAGGAACGAAAAAATACTGAAAGTCGATGGCGGCACTTTTCTCGATAAGATTGTTGCTGAAGAGCCATTCATCACAAAGTTCTTTGACACGCACCTTCCAAGCGCGATTGAATATTCACTTGAACGACTCAATCGCAAAAATGCCTTCTCATCGAGGAAGCTCGCCGAGGAAATACTTGCGGATTATTTTCAGCAGGCTTTTCCCGCTGCGTGAGAACCTTTTT